>Ga0210392_10000255_pt1 | contig 38587 bp, 23 predicted proteins | sample IncBWC30OmetaG_FD_161057 | JGI IMG/M metagenome (GOLD analysis project Ga0210392, IMG submission 161057) | Forest soil microbial communities from Barre Woods Harvard Forest LTER site, Petersham, Massachusetts, United States - Inc-BW-C-30-O ... | reverse complement strand
AAACTTTTGCCACGCCGCGCTTTCTAAAAAGCGTCCCGGGCGAACGTCGGGCAGAAGTCCTGGCCGCCATGAAGGCCGCGGCTCTGGCCTATGGAGTTCCGCATTTGCATGCCGGGGTGGGTTTGCGGCGCATCATCCCCTTCATGGAGTGCCGATGTGGATTGGATCTGCGCCTGGTCTTCCAACGGGAGGGAGACGCCTTGGTGTTTCACCTCTGCGGAACACATGACGAGGTGCGGGCTTTTTTTAAAAACCGTCGCTGACAGCCGTGAAATTTTTTAAGGACAGGTTTGAAAGGAAAACTCTTCCACCTGGCGCAGTGATCAAAACAGCACATTGCGAATAAATTGATCGAGATGCTCGGGAATCTTACGGTTATGGCGGATGACCACGACCAATTCGCGGGTAAAACGATCAGGCCATGAAAGCCGCTGCAGCATCCGTTTCCTCCCGTAAAGCGCCAATGCACGAATCGGAACGAAACTGACTCCCATACCGAGGGCGACCAAGTTGATGATAAGATCAAAGCTGTCGAGCTGCATGCCTGGCTCAACGATAACTCCCTGCTTTTTCATCCATAAGCGGAGACGTTTTCCAGAATTTGAACCTTCGTCGATCAACAGCCAGTTTTGACGGGCGGCCCAACGCAACTTTTTTTTAGGTGATGGCTCGAAACTGGCAGCGACATCTGCGGGACAGATAAGCGTGAAGGCGTCGGCAAAACGGTGGGTTACACGCAGAGTGCGGGGCAATCTCGCGGGTGGGCACAGGACGCCGATATCCAGTTCATTGGCTTCGAGCGCTGACAGAATATCACCGCTCGATTGATAGGAAACACGGTAACTGACCTGCGGCAATCGTTTGAGGTTGGCGTGGAAGAACCCCGGCAGATAGGCGAGACCGATGGATCGTGAGACACCAACGCGAATTTCTTTTTTTGCATCGGCGAACTCCTCGCGAATCGTTTGGAGGGTTTGGCCAATATCACCGAGCAGTCGTTTCGATTCTTTCAGCAACATGGCTCCGGCGGATGTGAGGCGAACACTGCGGGTTGTTCGCTCAAAAAGTTCTATGTCTAGACTTTGTTCGATTCCTTGAATCTGGCGGGTCACCGCGCTTTGAGTCAGGCCAGCAACCTCCGCAGCTTTGGTGAAGCTCCCATGCTGTGCCACCAAATGGAAGAGATGCAGCTCGTAGATATCGAATGGAGCTTTCTTTAAAAATTCATGCATAAAAATCATTAAATCATACTATTAATGAATTTCACTAAAAATCTACTGTCTGCTACGATGGCTGAAATCCAACCAATTATGGCTAACACAACTGAACGTCTGCCTGAAAATCTCCCTGGCCGTTATTATGTCGACGCCACTTGCATCGACTGCGACGGCTGCCGCAATATTGCCCCCGCTTTTTTCACCAGACAGGATGAGATCGGATTTTCGATCGTCCACCGGCAGCCTTCGACGCCAGAAGAGCTGGCTTTGGCGGAAGAAGCTCGAGAGGGATGCCCATCGGATTCAATCGGCAATGATGGAGACAAGATTGCTCCATAGCGGACAATATGCGCTTAGTAGTTATTTTCTAGCCGTGTCCATTTTGCTGCTACCATTGCGGTACGATGAGCAACGTACACCGCCGTCCTTGGAAGAAAGTTGTCAATCTTCTGTCCCGCCAGGTTCCGCCCATGCGGGAGCCGCTCTTCCCCGCGGTCTTCGGGGCGATAATCATCGTCATCGCTTGGATGGCGCTGCCGCGAGTCATTGATACGGTTCTCACCAGTGTTTTTTGGAGCAATGTTTTGGCGCGCACCGGATACAGGCTGGCGTTGATAATTTTGCTTCGCGTCCTTCAAACGGTGGGGACGGCGCTGGCCGTATTTTTGTGGGCGCGTTGCGTGGAACTGTTCTGGCCCGACTATTTCGACCCGTTCCGCGACAAGCACCGGTAACAGGATCGTACCATGGCGCTTCCGCCCAAATTCGATGCAACGGTCCCGCCTGGATCCGTCCAGCTGCTGGCGCTTTGGGATGTGCTTTGGCGGGCGGCTTACGGTGGGGCGGTTTATCTTCCGCATTTTGGACTGACCAGCCTGGCGCTTCATCATTTGGGAGAGCTGTGTCAGTGGGGGAACAATTTTTTCTGGATGGAAACGGCGCCCGGCTTGGTTGGCGCCGCTGGCGCACGCGAATTATACCGACGGGCTTTGCCCTGTGGGTGGGTCAGCTCAACGCGCCCAAAACAACCGCAGGAAAAAAACAAGGAGATCATCCTGAACGGCATGGCCTACGATCGGGTGGCACTGGTCTGCAATATCCTTGTTCTCGGTGGCATCCGGTCGGGAAAAACGTCCGGTACTCTGGATTGGGCCACCGATCAGCTGCTCAAGGTCTTCAACGACCGGGACGATGAACTCGGCGGGTTTTTCCTCGACGTGAAGGGCAACCGCACGACCCGCGTGCTAAAATTTGCCCACGACGCGGGCCGTGATGTGATCAAATCGTGCAAGATAATCCGGCCCAATTGCGCCCTGCCTTACGTGAAGCTGATCGACGAGGACACCGGGTTTTTGTTTCATGTCCCGGCGGTCGAATTCTCCACCGGTTCGGAAGCCGCCCGGCTGCTGACGGGAGCAGTCGACAAAACCACCGGGGAACCGATTCCAGCCAACTTATTTTCCTGGCCGTTGCCCCAGATTGAGCCCTACGAGCCCGTCCTGAAAGAACTGGTGTTCGACGTGGCGGACAGGGACGTGAAGTTTATTGGCTGGCGACGCGAAGGGACGGATCTGGTGCGCGTGAACCGGACGACTGGCCCTTGGAAGCAAACTGAATACAAGGAAAACAACGGCCAAAAACTGCGCATTAATCATCCGAAAAAGCTGCGTTATGCCGGCATTGGTTACATCGACAACGGGCTTCACTATAATATCGTCAACAACAACATCGAGCCGGCCGAGGCGGCCCGGCGCCTGCGCCTGATCGGCCAGCTGCTCAACAGCGGCAAGCCGGGCGGCGACAACAAATTCTGGGACGATGGCGCCGAGAACCATGTGCTTTATTGCATCGAGATGCTGCGCATCGTGAACGAGCCCGGCCTACAGGTGGATGGCGCCGATATCGGGCGATTGACAACGCAGAAAACATTCTGGTCGGACAAAAATAACATCCTGAAGGAAAAGATCGCAGAGTTGGAAAAGAAGATCACCGGCCCAATCGATCCCGGCCTGATCCCCGAGTTCGAAGAGCGGTTGAAGAAATACACCGGTATAAAATCCTATTTCGAGGAAGAATGGGTCGCGATGGAAGGAAAGACGAAGGCCATCCTGACGCAGGTCATCAAGCAGCTTTTCAACGCCTTCCTGCTGGATGGAAAACTGCAAAAAGCCTTTGGGTCAAAGGCCACCTACTCATTCATGTCAACGATCACCCGGGGTGATCTTTATATCTTCGGCGGCTGCGAATATGAGACCCTGGCTAAAATGGTGGGCACGGCGCTGAAAATGGATTTCCAGAGCTGCGTCCTGTCGCGCCCGGCTAACCGGCACATCAACCAGACGCGCTACCTGCTTTTTGAAAACGACGAATGCCAGGAATTCGCCGTGGCCGGCGGGGGCAACGCCGTGGGCGACGAGCGCGCCATGTCGCTCGCGGGCGAGTCCCTTTTGGTCAATTTGCTGGCGACCCAGACCCTGGCCTCGTTGGAAGCGGTCTTGGGCAAGGAGCGGGCGCGCATTTATGCCGGCGCGTGTGGCGGGATCATCTGCTATCAGGTGACCGACCACGATACCGCGACGGAAATTTCAAAAAAAATCCCCGAGGTGACCCGCGAGGAACGTGAGCTTTCTTCCAATGACCTGAGAATCACCAGCCTGTTTTCTGCCGACGCCAAGTTGAAGGAGCACATCAAGTATGTGAAGGAGCCGCGCTTTGCGGCGAATGATTTCATGACGCTCAACATCCGAGAATGGGAGAGCATCGCCTACAACAAAACCATGGTGGGTGACCACGCCAAGGCCCACCGCCAGACCAACCTTCCTCATCCCATTGGCTCGGCGGAAGGCAAATGTGAGCTCGAGGAATTTATCCGTTGGTACGAGTGCGCGTCCCTCGAACAACTGGCTTGGGATCAAAAATATCCCGAGTTGTTCTCGCACATTTCCCGGCGTCATTCCGTTCCCGCGACCGAACCGGCGGTGCCAGATCAAGCCAGAGGCATCGTTCCCGTCAGGGAAATTTTCGTGCCGGCTGCCATCGCCGTGAGACCGGTCACGGTTGGGTTCAAAAAAAAGATTTTGGATGATCTGCGTGCCTCCATCCCGGAAAACACAACTGTCCCAGAGCTGTTCGTCAAAAAATCGAATCCCGGCGATTTAACTTCGCCTTTGGGTAGCGCAGGAGCAGTTGATGTGGGGCGGGTGTCCCCACCTGCCAATGTCTCATGCGGGGTGGGCGCACCCCGCCCACAATCGGAGGTGAAAAGTGAAGGATCCGCTGAAGACCGGGTTGCGGTCACCCGGGCCGATCTCGAACGTTATCGTTCGCTGTTCGCAAATCCGGGCGTGCTGGCCGAACTGGCCAGAAAGTTAACCGCCGATTCCAACCGGAATTTGGAAACGGATTATCTCGAATTTCTTGAAACCAAGGCCGCGGGGGCCGACATGAATGAGCGCACACCGATCGCCGGCCCGCGGGGATTGGTTACGGGAAACCTGCGGGCGCGGCCCGGTCCCGGCCTTTCGGTTGTCGACAGCCTGGCCGATGAGCAACGCCGGATTGCCCAGTTGCGCGCCCGGATGCAGGAAATCGAGGCGATGCACTCGGCGGCCAAGCCGGCTCCGCCTTTGAGCGACGAAGTCGCCCACGCCATTGCCAGTGATGACACGACGGACGGTCCGGTCTCCCGTCGTTTGTTGTAGCCGGGGTCGATGACCCCGGCTTGTCCGCCATAGCTTTAGCCGTTTCGACAAGCTCAAGGCTCTGAGCCAGTCGATGGGCGAAGGCGGGCCCGGCCTCAACGAGGCCGGCTGCACCCGACACGGCGCGCCCGGCGGTCGCGCCCTACCTCGTTTCAAGAGATATAACAAAAATCCCCGCAGTGGGCTGCGGGGATCGCAATACGAAACGGTTTTGCGCTCAGTTCCGGCCGGATTTGCCCGCCGGCTTCTTCGCCTTGCTCTCGACGAATTCGCGGATGACTTCCATCCGCTTGCGCTGGCGGTCTTCCTCCTGGATGTCCTCGATCGAGCGTTGGGCCTCGTTTTTCGACAGGGCCTTGCGCATCTTCGAGAGCGCGATGTTCTGCAGCTGGCGCACGCGTTCGCGCGTCACTTTGAACTTCTTGCCGACTTCCTCGAGTGTGAGCTCGTCCTTGCCGTCGAGGCCAAAGCGCAGCCGGATGATCTCGGCCTCGCGCTTTTCGAGCGAGCCGATCATTGCGCGCAAATCCGCGCTGCTGTTCTTGCCGCGCAGGTTCTCAAAGGGACTGACCGCGTTCTCGTCGCCAACGATGTCGCCGAACGAGGACGAGTCGCCTTCTTCGCCAATGGGCGCATCGAGCGAGGTCGGGCGGACGCTGACTGATTTCAGGTGCGCGACCTTGCTGGTGGGAATCTGCAGCTCGCGCGCCAGCTCCTCGTCGGTCGGCTCGCGGCCGAACTGCTCGGTGAGGGCCATCGCGGTTTTGCGCATCTTCGAAATTTTGTCCACGAGGTGGACGGGCAGGCGGATGGTCTTCGACTGGTTGGCGAGCGCGCGCTTGATGGACTGTTTGATCCACCACGCGGCGTAGGTCGAAAGCTTGCCGCCCTTGCGCGGGTCGAAGCGCTCCACGGCCTTGACCAGGCCGATGTTGCCCTCGCTGATGAGGTCGAGCAGCGGCAGGCCGAAGTCCTTGTAGTCCATCGCGATTTTCACGACGAGACGGAGGTTGGCGCTGATCATGTGGTCGCGCGCGGCCTTGTTGCCGCGGCGGATGCGGCGGGCGAGGTCGATCTCCTCCTGGATTGTCAGGAGAGGGGTCTTGGCGATTTCCTGCAGGTAAAGCTGCAGGCTGCTGCGTTCAAGCGGGGCGGGCTCGCTGGCAGCGGCCGGCTCGGGCTTTTCGAGAAAAGATGGCGGCGCATCGAGCGGCGCGGTCATCGTGGCGGCGACTGGGGCAGGGTCGACGTCATCCAACTGGCGGGAAGTGATTTTTGTGTAAGCCATGGATTCGTCCTTCTAAGTATGGAACGATCGCGCGGGCGGTTGTTCCTGCGGTTTTCATTGTATATGATGAGTCAACCAAAGCCTGAAGTATTCCATCTAGTTAAACGCACGACTCACTCTGAAAGTTGCAGAGTCACTGGAATGTAACCGTGCAACTCTGGCGCAGTTGGGCCGGTTACGGTGGCCATTGCGGCACATTTGGTCGCAGCGAAGCCCATCCTTTCATCTTTCGCCAGACTCAGTCGCCAGCGGATCTTCAAAGATCACGAATGAGGTGCTTTAAGCAGGAAACCCGGAAGCCACGAGTAGGGTATTAGAAATGATCATTTAGCGCTCACTGATCATTAGAGATTCGGTGTTCTTATTCTGGCAGTGCAATGCGGCGAACGGTGGGATTTGGCAGATAGAAGAGGGCGGTGTGTCCTACGGCGCCAATGCATGTGGACTGGCTGGTCTCGGCAATCACGACGCAAAAGGCGGCCTGTTGGTCGCGATCCGACCCGAGGAAGCGCAGTTTCACCAGTTCGCTCGCGCGCAGATGCCGCTGTAGTTCGACGAAGAACGCCGGGGTGAGCCCGCCTTTGCCGACTTTGAGCGCTGGTTCCAGCTTTTGGCCGAGCCCGCGCAGGAAGGTCTTCTGCGCGCCGGTGAGAGTGGGTTGGTCCATGGGGATGAAGATTAGGTTAGTTGGGCATCGGAAAAGTATCGGGTGTCAGTATTAAGTGTCAGGTAACAAGTATCAGGTATCAGGAGTTCAGAGTTAGGAATTAGGAGTCAGGCGTGGTCGGTTATCTTGTTACTTGATACCTGTTACTTGCTACTTGGCCTGTGATACCTGGCACTTCCGGCCGGCCTACCTCACGGTTTGACTGCCTCGGGCTTGGCGATGGCGCGGAAGGCGCGGTCGGGGCCGAGATAGGTTTTGGCCAGGGCGTTGAGGTCGGCCTGGGTGATCGACTCAAAATCGCGGTAGCGCGAGCGGCACCAGTCGAGGCGCTGGGGAAACTCCTGGCAGCTCGCGAGCACGGCTTCGAGCCAGTACTGGTTGGTGCGGGCGGAGTCGCGCAGCGCCGTGAGCATGGGTTGTTTCACGCGGTCGAGTTCGTCGGCGGTGACGCCGGTTTTTTGCAGGTCGGTGGAGACGGCCAGGATGGCGTCGGCGATTTCCGTGGTACGCGCGGGATCGACGATGGTTTCGGCCAGGATGTAACCATAACCGGTGAAGGTTTCGCTGGGCTCGCTCGCCGCCTCGGGGGAGTAGGCGCCGCCCAATTGCTCGCGGATTTTTACGCGCAGGCGGTCGTTGAGAATTTCGGCCAGCAGGTTGAGCCGGCGGGTGCGGCCAATGTCGCGCGCATCGGCCGTGGGCCAGAAAAGCGCGATGACCGCCTTGGGAATTTTGGTGGGCACCGCGTAGTCCTTGGCAAAAACCTGGCTGGGGAAACGGACCTTTCGCTCAGCTTCGTACGCGGGCTTGGGTGCACGGGGCGGCAATGCGCCGAAGGTGCGCGCGAGCGCCGAGAGGGTGGCATCGATATCGATATCGCCGACGATGCCGATTTCGATGGGGCCACTGGCGAGCTGGGGCGCGAGCCAGGCTTTTTCTTCCCCGGGGGTGCGGGTCAGCATGACTTCGCGCGACGGCAGGCCGAAGCGCGGGTCGCCGCCGGCCAGCCGCCGGCTCACCTCGGTTTTGAACGGGCCGGAGATCGCGTGGGCGAGCCCGTCGTAGTATTCATCGATCCTTTTGTGCGCGAGGCGGAAGGCTTCGGGACGGTAGCCGGGATCCGTCAGGTGCGCGGCGAGGAGCTGAAGCTGGAGGAGCAGGTCCTCGCGGTTGGTGACGGCGCCGAAATCAAGCGCGTCGCTGCTGGTTTTGAAATCGGTGCCGACGGTGTGGCCGGCGAGCAGGCGTTGCAGCTCGTCGGTGCTGTGCCGGCCGAGGCCACCCGCGAGAAACGTGAGGTCGGTGAAAAAGGCGAGGCCGGGCTGGTCACGCGGCTCGGTGAGCTGGCCGGCCCCGACGCGCACGTTCAGACGGATGGTGTTGGATTCGAAAGCCGTTTTCTTGAGATTGACGCGCACGCCGTTGGCGAAAGTGACGAGCGTGAGGTCGAGATCGTCGGGGTGTTTTCGCGAGGCGACCTGGCCCGGCGCACCAAAATCGGTGTAGGCAAATTTCTCATCATACTGGGCGGCGGGCGGCGAGACGGCGACGGCGGCGGAACTTTGGTAGGCGGCCGTGATGGCGCCAACCGCGTCGCCGGGAATTTTGGCGTTGCCGGAAACCATGACGTAGCAGCCCGGCAGGCCGAAAGCGGCGCGAAGCGCGTCGTTGCAGTCCTCGGGCGTGATTTTTTCGAGCGCGGGCTTGAACAGCGCGAGATCATCGGCGGGGGTGGTGAAGACCTCCTTTTGGACGAGGGAGTTGAGGATTCCATCCGCCAACTCGGGTGAGCGACGGGTGGAGGCGGTCCTGGCCGCTTGCTCGAGGTCGTTCGAGAAATTGGCCGCGGCTTCCCTGAGTTCCACGGGCGTGAATCCGAATTGGATCGCCCGGCGCAACTCCTGTTCGCCGACGGCCAGGGCCGACTGCCATTGTCCTGGCGCGCAAGTGAGATTGAGGCCGGCGTCGTGATAGAAGTTGAAGCTTTCATCGATGGTCGTGCTGGCGCTGCTGAAAGGGGCCTTTTCCTTTTTCGACAAAATTTCGAGGCGGCGGTTGAGCATGGCGATGGCGAGGTTGCGCGGCAGGTGCCGGAGGCGGTAGTCCGCGGTGTCGGGCCGGTAGGCGTAGGGCGCGATGACGTCGATGCTCACCGTGGTGGCCTCGGCCTCGGGCTCCGCATCGTAACTGGCGCGCACGCCGAGCGCGGCCGTCGCGTGGCCGAGGTCGGGATCGGGCCGGGCCGGCGCGCGGTCGGTGACGCCGGAAAATTTTGCCGTGATTTCCTTTTCGACCGCGGCGGGATCGATCGCGCCGACGACGATGACGACCATGCGCTCGGGGCGATACCAGGTGTTGTAGAGATCGACGAAGCGGTCGCGTTGCGCCTGTTCAATGACCGATTGCAAACCGATGGGCAGGCGCTTGGAGAAAAGGGAATTGCCGAGCAAAAAGTTGCAGGAGGCCTCGAACTGGCGATATTCGACGGAGTCACGCGTGCGTTTTTCACTGAGGATGATGGGGCGTTCTTTTTGGACCTGATCCGGGCGCAGGAGCAGCGTGCCGGCGAAGTCGGCGAAAACCTGCAGGCCCTCCGCCACGGTCGCGGGCTTGGTGTCGGGCAGCTCGATCTGGAAGGCGGTATGGTCGAAGGAAGTGTAAGCGTTGGTGTCGCCACCGAAGCTCATGCCGAGCCGCTGGAAATATTCGACGAGCGTGCCGGGCGCGTAGTGCGCGCTGCCGTTGAAGCACATGTGCTCGAGGAAGTGAGCGAGGCCTTGCTGGCTTTCGTTTTCCTCGAGCGAGCCGGAGAGCACGAGCAGGCGGAGCGAGGCGCGGTTTTTTGGTTCCTGGTTCGGCAGGATCACATAGCGCAGGCCGTTGGGCAGGGCGCCGAAGTGCGCCGCGGGATCGGGCTTGAGGTCGCTGGCGTCCTGCGGAAATGGCAGGGGCGCGGCGGCGAGGGCGGCGGCGGACAACGCGGCAAGGACCAGAAAAAATTTTCGCAACATGGGGAAGGGAAAAGCTGAGTGAATAGTATGACTGTCAAAAGCCAAAAAGGATACGGAATTTTAACGCTGCGCGGTTATTGGAGTTTTGTCGTTGGTCGCACTTGGATGTCGGATCTTCAAGGAACCTTGAGCTCTGCCTGCTCGACGTGGGACACGTTGTTCGATCTTGTCACTTGCTACCTGTTGCTTGGTACTTGGATAATCCGATGATGCTTTGGCTCTACCGGCTGTTATTCCTGCCCGTGCTGCTTGTGCTGTCGCCATTTTATTTGCGGCGCATGCGGCGGCGCGGCGGGTATCGCGAGAATTTCCGCAATCGTTTTGGCGTGTTTGCCCCGCTGCCGCCGAAGCGTCCGGGGGTGCGGCGCGTGTGGCTGCAGGCGGTGAGCGTGGGCGAGGTGCTCGCGGTCGGGCCGATCATCGAGGCGCTGGCCCGCGAGCCGGGCGTGGAAATTTTCCTGACGACGACGACGAGCACGGGCTATGCACTGGCCAGGGAAAAGCACGGCGCGCAGGTGATGGGCGTGGGCTACTTCCCGCTCGACTTCTGGGCCTTCAGCGCGCGGGCCTGGCGGCGCATCGCGCCGGAGGTGGCCGTGCTGACCGAGGGCGAGCGCTGGCCCGAGCACATCGCGCAGGCGGCGCGGCGCGGCGTGCCGTTGCTGGTGGTGAATGGGCGGTTGAGCGACCGCAGCTTTCGCCGCATGCAACGGGTGAAATCCACCGTGGCCCCGCTGTTTGGCGGGTTGACGCGCATCCTGGCGGCATCGGAGCAGGATGCCGGGCGTTTCCGCGCGCTGGGCTTCGCGCCGGAAAAAATCGCGATGACAGGCAACCTGAAGCTCGACGTGGCGATCCCGCCGCTGGGTGCGATCGAAAAAGCGAAGCTCCGGCGCGAGCTGGGCCTCGCGGAAGGGGCGCGCGTACTGCTCGGCTCATCCACCTGGCCGGGCGAGGAGGAGGCGTTGCTGGCGGCGCAGGCCGCGGCGCGCCAGGCCGGCGTGGCGGTTGCGCTGCTCATCGTGCCGCGGCATGCGGAGCGCCGCGACGAGATCGAGGCGCTGTTGGAGAAATCCGGACGGACCTATCATTTTCGCTCGCGCGGCGCGATGGTGGGCGAAGCCGAGGTGGCGGTGGCCGACACGACGGGGGAACTGCGCCAGCTCGCGCAACTGGCGGACTTGGTTTTCTGCGGCAAGAGCCTGCCGCCGCACACCGAGGGCCAGACGCCGGTGGAGGCTGCGGCGTTGGGCAAGGCGATTTTGTTTGGGCCGGGCATGGCAAATTTCCGGCAGATCGCGCGGGAGCTCCCGGCCGGCGGCGGTGCACAGGTGGTGAAAGACGAGGCCGAGCTGGCGGCGGTCTGCACCGCGTTGCTGCGCGATGATGCGAAACGTGCGGCGATGGCGGCGGCGGCACGGGCCTGGCAGCAGGCGAACCAGGGAGCAATGAAGCGCACACTGGAGATTTTGCGCGAGGTGCTGTTTCAAAAATCCCAAACGCCAAACGGCAAACCCCAAGAAAAGTTCCACGATAACAACTGACGCTGAAGGTTGCTCCGGAGCTGGAGCCTTTAATTCCCGAATTTTTTGGCGTTTTTGAACACTGGCGTTTGGGATTTGTGCACGCCGAAACGCACCAGGAGTTGAACAGCCTTTCAGCCCTTCAGTTCTTCAGCCTTTTCCGGTGGCGGCATCGGCGGGTTGCCGTTGCCGGGCGACGCGGAACTCTTGTGCCCGCGTCGCCCGTCGTAGAGGCGCACGAGGTGATGACGCTGGTCGTAGCTGATGATTTCGGCGTAGCGGCCCCAACTGAGCAGCGTGCGAAAGAGTGGTCGGGTTTTTTCGTGCGGGAGCGCAACCTGCAGTTCGCGCAGGAAATCCTCCTCGGGCATCGCCTGGTTTTCCTGCACCCGGATGAGGCGCACGATCAGGTCGAAAACTTTCAGCTTCAGCAATTGCTCGCGCACGAGGCGTTTTTGTTCGGCGGTCGAGGCGTTGATGACTTCGTGTCCGAGGGGGGTGATGATCACGTCATGCTCGGGGGTCTGGACCAGGCCGAGCAGTTCGGCGGCCTTGACGACGCGCACGACGTAGCCGAACTCCTTGCCGAGGCGTTCGGCGAGTTCAAAGACGTCGCACGGTGCGTCGCCCAGCAGTGTGATCAAGCCGAACACTTCGGCCGGCGTGACGTAGGGCAGGGAAACGGGCGCGATCCGGCGGTGGGTTTCGTCAACCTTGGTGACGACCTTGCCGGCGTCGGCCGGCGCGGTCTCGGGCAGGTTGGTGTGGGTGAGGATGCGGTGGAGCTTTTCGACGATCTGGCGGAATTCCGGCGAGTCGGGATCGCGCGGATAGGGCAGGGGGTTGGGCTCGACGACATCCACCCGTCCGGGCTGCGCGGCCATGACGACGATGCGCGTGGCGAGGAAGACCGCCTCGGAAATATTGTGCGTGACAAAAACCATCGTGCGGAGCGGGTGGTTGGGATCGGCGAGGAGGCGGCCGATTTCACTGCGCAGCGTCTCGGCGGTGAGCACGTCGAGCGCGCTGAAGGGCTCGTCCATCGCCAGCACTTCGGGGTTGGCGATGAGCGCGCGGGCGATGCCGACGCGCTGTTTCATGCCGCCCGAGAGTTCGCGCGGATAAGAATATTCGTAGGCGCCGAGGCCGACGGTGTTGAGCACCTTTTCGAGGCGCGCGTGCTGTTCCTCGGGTGGCAACTTTCCGACCGGGAGAAGCACGTTGCCGCGCACCGTGAGCCAGGGGAAAAGGGCGAAGTTCTGGAAGACCATCGACACGCCGGGCGAGACGCCCTGCAGCAGCATGTCCTTGTAATAAACCTCGCCCTTGGTCGGCGCGATCAGGCCGGCCATGATCCGCAGAAGGGTCGACTTGCCGCAGCCGGACGGACCGAGCAGGGCGACGGCATCGTGCTCGTGCACGGCGAGATTGATGTCGCTGAGCACGAGGTCGCGCTCGCTGGCCGTCGCGGCGTATTCGTGACTGATGTGGCGAAGCTCGATGAGTGGTGAACCGGAGGAAGGCATCGGGAAATTGAGAAATCGAAAAAGCGAAAAATTGGAAAACTGAAATTAGAGGATTGGAAAAAGCGAAAGGCGAAAGGAGAAAACCGGAAAAGGGTGAAACGGGAAGTTAAGTGAAGTTTCTGGATCTTGTTTTTCGATTTCCCGCTTTTCGCTTTTACGCTTTTTAGATATCGAAGCGACAGCGTTCGTTGGCGAGCGACTGGAGGCGTTTCCAGACGATGCGGTTAACGGTCACGACGATCAAGGCCATGACGAGGGAGGCGGCGGTGAGGCGGGAGAAGTCCCCCTCATTGGTGGCGCGGGTGATATACGCGCCCAACCCGGTGGCCATGTAGGTTTTTTGGTGATCCTGGACAAACTCGGATACGATGGTGGCGTTCCAGGCTCCCCCGGCGGCGGTGATCCAGCCGGTGACGAGGCCGGGCAGCACGGCGGGAATGAGGAATTTCTTCCAGCGGCGCCATCCGTTGAGGCGCAGGATTTCGGCGCAGCATACGATGTCGTTGGGAATGGCGGCCGCGGCGCCCATCACATTGAAAAGAATGTACCATTGGGTGCCGAAGAGCATGAGCAGGACGGCGCCCCATTGCAGGCTGCCGCCGACGAGCAACACCAGGGCGAGCAGCCAGCCATAGATCATCGGAGCGGGAAAATTTGCCACAAACTGGATGAAGGGCTGGAGGCGGGCGGACAGCCGCGGATTGAGGCCGATCCAGACGCCGAAGGGCACGGCCCAGAGGGTTCCGATCAACAGGGTCGCAAGGACACGGGTAAAACTCAAAGCTGCGTCACGCAGGATCTCCAGCCATTGGGCCGGCTTGACCTGGATGAGCAGCGCGCCCAGCCGGTGCGCGCCCCAGGCGAGAAACACCAGCACGGACACCAGGAATAAAAAATAGATGCCGCGATTGAGCCGGCCGTGGTGCGGCGGCGGGGTGCCCGGCGGCACGAGGGAAGTTTGCTCGGTGGGCGGGTTGGGCGGCTGGATGATCCAGTTCTTGAGGGCCTGGAAGGCCGCCCCGATTTTTTGCACCGCCGCGGAACGGGCGAGCCAGAGCTGCAATGAGGTTTTGGGCGCGGTGCCCGTGCCGAAGTCATCGAGCTTGAACTTGCGCGACCACACGACCAGCGGCCACCAGATCAAACGGTCAACCACCAGGATGACGACACTCATGGCGATCACTGCATAAATTTGCGCCGGAATGTTTCCCTGGTCCCGGGCCACGCTCATGTAGGAGCCGATGCCCGGCACGCGATAACTCGCATCGCCGATATTGGAGGCTTCCGTAACGGCGAGAAAAAACCACCCGCCGGCCATCGAGACCATGCTGTTATAGAGCAATCCCTGCGCGCCGGACGGCAGCTCGATGCGCCAGAAGCGATGCCACCAGGTGTAACCGTAAAGTTTGCCGAGCATGCGGAAATCGGCCGGGGTGCCGCGCAGCGAATCGTAGTAACTGAACACCATGTTCCAGACCTGGCCGGTAAAGATCATGACCACGCAGGCGAGTTCGAGCCCGGCGTTGCTGCGGGGAAAAAGCCTGATCAACGCCAGCAGGATGACGGGCAGAAATGCCAGGACGGGCAGGCTTTGGAGAATATCCAGCGCGACCAGCACGAAACGGCGCGCCCGCTGGTCATAGTAAGCCCAGGAGGCGACGAGCAGCGTGAAGACCAGCGAGAAAAAATAAGCGATCCAGCCGCGGGCGAACGAATAGAGCGCGTATTTGGGCAGCGCCCACGGGGAGAGGTCAATATCCACGGTGAGCCGCTGGGGATGCCGCCATTGTCCGGCCACATTGGCGGCGCCCAGCACGAAGGCGGCCACCCCGAGCAGCACGAGCGCATCGATCCAAAACGCGGACTTGCGTGAAGACGGGTTTTCGCTGTGCGGCAGCATGCTCTCAATCATGCAGCCCGCCAACGAGCGCGGCACAAGCCGAAAGGAATGTTTCGCGGGAAAATTACAAAGTGCGTGGAAATAGTGATTGCACTGCACAACGCGCGAAATCTATGTTCCCTCTTTTACGCTGATGCAAAAGCACGGGCCGAAGCGCGTCTATACCCCGCAGTCGCTCGAGTTTTGGTTCGAGAAGCTGTCTCTGGATTGGGAAAATCACTTCAACGCCAACCAGCTCGAAGAAGGCCACCGTCTGTACCGCGATGGCGAGGTGCGTGAGCTGGAACTGACCACCAAGGACGCCATCGTGCACCGGCGGGTGGACAAACACGACCAATACGCTGTCATCGAGTGGGATACAGCGGGGCTGGCCGTGCGCTCGTCGCTGACCGACCAGAACCTGGCGCGCGCGCTGGCCGTGGCCGGGCTGCACGAAATCGAGGAGCTCGTAGCCGATGAAATCTCGCCGACGGCGGAAAGCATGTTTGACGACGAAGAGAAAAAGCCCACCGGCAATGGCACAAACATCCAGACTGCGAGCAACGGCAATGGCCACAAATCCCACGTGGGCCTCCCGGTCGGCCCGGCCCGCCCGCTGCTGCTCACGTTCAAGACGAAAATGGAGGGGGTGGAGTTCCAGGCCTTCTGGGTGAACGCCGACAAATCGCGCGTGCCGGCGATCGGCGCCGCGGCCCACGCCAACGGCAATGGCCAGGTCAACGCCAGTGAACGCACCAAGCTCATCGGCCTGGCGGCTTACGCGCGCAAGGCGCACTTCCATTACCACCAGGCCACGCACACCTATCTGCTCGAATCGCTCACCGAGATCCCGAACTTTCTCCGGACCACGCTGCCGGCGTGGCAGAAGGCCTTTACGGTCGAATGCGATGAGCATGTGGCGAACCTGCTCAAGGGCACGCGCGCGGTGGAAATTGAGGCGGTGGCCGAACGCAATGCCGGTCGCAATGGCCACGGCGCAAAACTGAACCTGCGGTGGATTTTCCGCGCGGGCGAGCGGATGCTGACCGATGAAGAGGTTGCGGCGATGACGAAGCGCGGGGGCGCCCCGGTGATCCTGCCCAGCCTGGGCATCATCTCGCTCGCGTCCGAAAAATGGGAATCCCTCAGCGCTTGGCGACGCAATGCCGAGGAAACACACCTCGACGGCGCGTTGTCGCCGTACCTGATATTTTCGCTCTTCAACGACACGCGGCTTAAGCTCACGCTCTCGGCGGACATGGAGACGTGGCGGCAAGGCGTGTTGTCACCGTCAATCACGCCGCAGGCGTTGCCGGAGATCCTGCGCCCTTACCAGCGGCGCGGCGTGGAGTGGATGCACCATCTGTGCGAAGTTGGCTGCCATGGGTTGCTTGCGGATGAAATGGGCCTCGGCAAGACCCTGCAGGTCGCGTCGCTGCTGGCGGTGCGGCCGGTGCCGGGCAAGCCCATCCTTGTCGTGTGCCCGGCCAGCGTGGTGCCGGTCTGGCGCGAGGAATGCGCGAAATTTTTCCCGCGGATGGTGGTGGACGTGCTCAAGACCGGGCACGATTTCACCTCGCGCAAGGACGACGTCGTCTGGCTCGCGAGCTATACGCAGCTCCGCAAACACAAGCATCTGCTCGAAGGGGTGGAGTTCGGCTACTCGATCCTTGACGAAGGCCAGTTCATCAAGAATCCCGATGCCAAGGTCACGCAGGCGTGCTTTGCCATCCGCGCGCGGCACCGCCTGGTGCTCACCGGCACGCCGCTGGAGAACCGGCAACTCGATTTGTGGTCGATTTTCCGCTACCTGCTGCCGGGCCTGCTGGGTTCGCGCACGAGTTTTGAGGCCGCGTTGAACACGGATCGCGCAGGCACGCTGGAACGGCTGCGTGCGCAGCTCGCGCCGTTCATCCTGCGGCGCACGAAAAACGAGGTGGCGCAGGAACTGCCGCCCAAGGTCGAGATGGACCTGCTGTGCCCGATGACCGATGTGCAGCGGACGGAGTATGCGCGCATCTGCGGCGAGGGCGTGCAGCGGCTGGGTGATGATGTGAGCGCGGCCATGCGCGAAAAGAGTTTTGGTTTTCTCGCCCTGCTCACGCGGCTGCGCCAGGTCTGCTGCGACCCGGATTTGCTGCCCTGGCTGAAGGCTCCGCTGGGCGACAGCGGCAAGCTCAACCTCCTCATCGAAAAACTGGCCGAGATCGTGGGCAGCGGGCACAAGGTCGTGATCTTTTCGCAATTCGTGATGCTGCTGGACCGCGTGCGCGAGGCCCTGGCGGCGCAGTTCCCCGACCTGCCGCGCTTCGAGCTGACCGGCATGACGCTGGACCGGCAAAAGCCGGTCCAGGCGTTCCAAGGCGCATCGGGCGCCGCCATCATGCTGGTATCGCTCAAGGCCGCCGGCACCGGGATCACCCTGCATGCGGCCGACTATGTCTTTTTGCTCGATCCCTGGTGGAATCCCGCCGTCGAGGCGCAGGCGGTGGACCGCGTGCACCGTATCGGCCAGACCAATACGGTGTTCGTTTACCGCATGGTCACGGCGGGCACGATCGAGGAACGCATCCAGGCGCTGAAGGCGGCGAAGAAGGATTTGTTCGACAAGCTCGTGGGCGGGCTCGGCGGTGACTTCGACCTGAGCCAGCATTTCAGCTCGCTGCAGAGCTTGATCCAGTTGACGGCGGCGGAGCCCGAGGCCTGAGCCATCGGAAAAGTATCAGGTATCAGGTTTTCAAGTATCAGGATCGGGAATTAAGATTCAGGAGTGGTCAGTTATCTTGGAACTTGGTACCGGGCACTTGAAACTTCGTGTTCATTCGCAGTTACCCACTGCATGCGCACGCCGAGCCGGCGCAAAGCGGGTGGGAGAGGGCTTCCCGCGCTACCAGGCCAGCGAAAGCGAGTTGCTGCTACAATTGACAACGCGGCTACGGCATCTTTTCAATACTGTAACCCAACCGTCATTATTCCGTAACAATTGTGCGGGATAAAGACCCTAGGCGATGACCAACCATCGTGGAGGGCTAGTGAAGACAAACCAACCAAACCCAAATATCATGTTAAACCGTTGTACTACAAAATGGCTCGCGCTGCTCGGTGGCGTGATGCTGACCGCCAGCGTGGCGCTGGCGCAGGATAACAAGGCACTGCTCGATGCCCTCGTGAAAAAAGGCATCCTCACCGATGATGAGGCCAAGCAAATCGCGGCCGAAGTTTCCGCGGGCAAGACCGCCACGCCCGTCGTGACTGGCGCGAGCAAGTACTTGCAGAAGCTCACGTTCTCCGGCCGTTTTCAAACCCAGTTCGCCGATATCAGCACCACCGTCAACAATGCCGCGCCCAGCGCCCATCCGGCGCCGACGGAGCATTTCGTGCTGCGGCGCGTCTATTTCGGCGTCAAGGCTGAACTCGGCGACGGTTTCTCCGCCTTTTTAAATTACGATTTCGCCAACCTGTCCTTTGACGCCGCTTATATCGAGTGGAAACAGGACGATTCGCTCGCGATCGACGCCGGCCTGCGCAAGGTTCCGTTCGGTTATGAAGAAACCACCTCGAGCGGCGCGCTCAAAGCCATTGAGCGTTCGCCCGTCACGCGTTACTTCGTCGAAAGCAACAACAGTCGCCGCCTCGGCGCCGGCAGTTATCACCTCGGCCTTTATGCCGGCGGCACAAATGCGACTGGTGTTTTCTACAACCTCGCGATCACCAATCCGGAGCGCGATGAATTCAGCACGGGCAATTCCACGACCAATGCCACGCCCGGCGTGAACAACACCGGCGGCAGCACCAACAACAACCTGGCCTATTGGGGCAACCTTGGCTACGGCACCAAATGGAGCACAGGCAGTGTCAAAGGCGGCATCGAAGGCGGCTATCTGCCCGATCAAGGTGGCACGGTGCTCGGCACCGCCCAGAACCTGCAGGTTTACGGGGCTTTTGGCGATTTGACGATCGGAGGTTTCAACCTCGCGGCTGAAATCCTCGGGGCCAAGGATCCCCTTGGGGCCTCAGCCATCCATGGTGCCAGGCCGCACGGCTACTGGATTCAACCTGCATACATGATCACCAAGCAATTTGAAGGTGTCGTGCGCTACAGCTCCGTCAATTCCGACGGCCGCGGCGTCAATCTGTCGGACGGCATCAAATATGCCCCCTCTGGCGGCACGATGAACAAAATGCAGGAATTGTACTTCGGGGGCAACTGGTACATCAAAGGCAACGATGTGAAACTCCAGGCCGGCTACCTGATCGGCCAATCGGTCGACACGGTTGGTGGCAGCCCCGCCAAGGCCAAGACCGATGGCTTCCGCTCCCAGATGCAGCTAAACTTCTAACCTTAATTCAAACCAAGCCGCCGACGCCCCCAAGCGTCGGCGGTTTGGTTTTTAACCCAAGCCATAGTCAAACGTTCCAATCATGTTACACGCAAAAAAAATCCTCTCCCTCGCGCTGACCGGCCTTGTCGCCGTTGCCAGTGTCGCCGTTGCCAGTGTTGCCGCCCAGACGCAGATCACTGGAGCCGGCGCCACTTTCCCGGCCCCCATCTATACCAAATGGTTCTCCGAATACGCCAAGGTGGATCCCACGGTGACAATCAATTACCAGCCCATCGGCTCGGGCGGCGGCCAGAAACAAATCCTGGCTGAGACGGTTGACTTTGGTGCTTCCGACGGCCCGATGTCGGATGAAAATCTCGCCAAGGCGCCCCGCGCGCTCTGGCACATCCCGACCGTGGCCGGCGCGGTGGTCATCAGTTACAATCTTCCGGACAGTCCGAAGCTCAAACTCGACGGGGAAACGCTGGCCAACATTTTCCTCGGCAAGATCACCAATTGGCGCGACCCGGCCATTACCGGCCAGAATCCTGGCGTGCCGCTGCCCGACATCGGCATTGTCGTCGTGCATCGCTCCGATGGCAGCGGGACCAGTTATATTTTTACCGATTACCTCTCCAATGTGAGCGCGGATTGGAAATCGAAGGTCGGCAAAAACACCGCGGTCAGCTGGCCGGCGGGTTTGGGTGGCAAGGGCAATGCCGGCGTGGCCGGTCAACTCAAGGAATCACCCGGCTCCATCGGCTATGTCGAGCTCATCTACGCAAAACAAAACAAGCTGCCGTATGCCGACCTGAAGAACTCCTCGGGTAATTACATCACCCCGACGATTGAGTCGGTGGTGGCGGCCCTCGCCACGGCCACGATCCCGGATGACTTTCGTTTTTCGATGGTCAATGCTCCCGGCGCCGATGCTTACCCGATTTCGGGCGTCACCTGGCTGCTCGTTTACGAGCAGCAGAAGGACCCGGTCAAGGGCCAGAAACTGGTCGAGTTTCTCAAGTGGGCCTACAGCGACGGCGAAAAAATGGCCGCTTCGCTTGATTACGCGCCGTTGCCCGACAGCGTGAAAGAACGCGTCCTCAAGCGTGTGGGTGAAATCAAATATTAACCGGGGTTAAAAGTTTTTTTTAAAAGATAATGCGAACGGAGGGTGTGATCACGCACCCCCCGTTTTTCCGTCATGAGCCAGTCCGCCATCCTGCCCGAAACCACGCCGTTGACCTCCGCCATCTCGCGCTGGCCGGATCGTTCGTTTCGTTGGCTGGCGATTGGCGCTGCCTGCATGGTCCTGCTCTTGATCGGGCTCGTCGGCTGGCAGCTCAGCCGGGGCGCCCACCTGGCCATCACCACGTTTGGCCCTGGGTTCCTGGCAAGTTCAAAGTGGGATCCGGTGACGGACGAATACGGGGCGTGGCCCTTTATTTTCGGCACGCTCCTGTCATCGCTCCTTGCGATCGTCATCGCCGTGCCCCTGGGTGTGGCCACGGCGCTTTTCCTCACGGAAATGGCGCCCCTGAAACTGCGCCAGCCTGTCGTTACACTGATCGAAATGCTCGCCGCCGTGCCCAGCGTGATTTTCGGCTTGTGGGGCATCTTCATGCTGGTGCCGTGGCTGCGCGATCATCTCTTCCAGTGGATCGCCCATTCCTGGCTTGGCTATCTGCCCTTTTTCAAGGGACCCATCTACGGTGTCAGCATGCTCGCGGGGGGCATCGTCGTGGCGATCATGATCCTGCCCATTGTCACCTCGGTTTCCCGCGAAATTCTCCGCTCGGTGCCCAACCTGCAGCGCGAGGCGGCGTATGCCCTTGGAGCCACCCATTGGGAGGTCATCCGCATCGCCGTGCTCAGTTATGCCGGCCGTGGAATCTTTGGCGCGGCGGTGCTCGGCCTGGGCCGGGCCCTGGGCGAGACGATGGCGGTGACGATGGTCATCGGCAACCGGCCCGAAGTCAGCGCGTCGCTGTTTGCGCCGGGCTACACGCTGGCGAGTGTCATTGCCAACGAGTTTACCGAGGCGAATTCCGACCTTTATATCAGTTCGCTCTTCGAGCTTGGCCTCGTCCTGTTGGTGGTCACGTTTTTGGTCAATGCCGCGGCCCAGCTCATGCTGCGCACGCTGACCGGCCAGGGCATGGGAAAAATCAAATGAAGTGACCATGACGACTGCAACCGACACGTTTGAACCCAGTCGCGCCCACCAAACCTGGCGCCGATGGAAGAGCCGTGGCATGAGCGTGCTTTTGGGGGTGTGCGCAGTGGCCGTGATCTCGCCGTTGTTTCTGGTGCTGTATTTCCTGGTCAGCAAAGGGGCGTCGGCCCTGGACTGGAATTTCTTTACCCAATTGCCAAAGCCAACCGGCGAACTCGGCGGCGGCATGGCCAATGCCATCGTCGGCACGCTCATGTTGCTCGGCATGGCTGCCGTGGTCGGCGTGCCCATTGGCGTGATGGGCGGGGTTTATCTCGCCGAATACGGCTCCGATCGTGCCAATTATTGGATTCGTTTTGCGGCCGATGTGCTCAACGGCATTCCTTCGATCGTCTGGGGCGTGGTGGTGTGGGCCTTGCTGGTCGTGCCATTCAAGACCTTTTCCGCCTATGCGGGCGGTGCGGCGCTGGGCTTCATGATGATCCCGCTCATCATGCGCACGACCGAGGAGGTGCTCGTCCTGGTCCCGCAAAGCTACCGCGAGGCCGGCCTGGCGCTTGGCATCGCGCGGTGGAAGATCATCACCGTCATTGTCATCAAGACCGCCCTCAAGGGCATCATTACCGGCATTCTCATTGCGACCGCGCGCATCGCGGGCGAGACGGCCCCGCTGCTTTTCACCGCGCTCGGCAATAACTTCTGGAACCATAATCTTTCCGAACCCATTGCCGCCTTGCCGTTGCAGATATTCAACTACGCCATTTCCCCTTACGACGACTGGCATCGCCAGGCGTGGGCGGGCGCGCTTGTCTTGATGGCGATGATCCTCACCTTAAACATCATTGTCAGGCTAATTTCCCGTGGTCACAACAAATCCAACTGAACGCCCTTCTTCCATGGCTGACGTCGTCCCTGCCAGAGTCCTTGTTCAGCAAGCCGTGCCGGCCGGCGGCGCGCCGGCCCATGCTCCCGCCATGGCGGAGGAAACCATCGCCTTTGATGTGAAGAATTTCTCCCTGTGGTACGGAGCGCGGCAGGCCTTGTATGACGTCACCATTCGGATCCCCGCGAAAAAGGTCACGGCCATCATCGGCCCGAGCGGCTGCGGCAAATCGACCTTCATCCGCGCGCTCAACCGCATGCACGAACTGACGCCCGGGACGCGCATCGAGGGCGACGTGCGGCTGTTCGGGGAGGATGTTTATGGCTCGAACGTCGAGCCCACGGTTGTGCGGCGGCGGGTCGGCATGGTGTTCCAGAAATCGAATCCGTTTCCCACCATGTCCATCGCGGAAAATGTCCTCGTTGGCCTGCGCCTGAACGGACTGACCCAAAAAAGTTTTCTCCGCCAGCGCCTGGAGGAGTCGCTGCGCATGGCGGCGTTGTGGGACGAGGTGAAGGACACGCTCGGCCGCCCCGGCATCAGCCTTTCCGGCGGCCAGCAACAGCGCCTCTGCATCGCCCGTGCACTCGCCGTGAAACCGGAAATCATCCTGATGGACGAGCCCTGCTCCGCGCTGGATCCCATCGCCACCGCCAAGGTCGAGGAACTCATCCACAGTTTAAAAGTGAACTACACGGTCGTCATCGTCACCCACAACATGCAGCAGGCCGCGCGTTGCTCGGACAAAACCGCGTTTTTCTACATGGGGAAATTGATTGAATACGACGAGACTCGCACCATTTTCATGAATCCCGCCAATCCGCAGACCGAGGCCTACGTCTCCGGCCGTTTCGGCTGATCTGGTTTTTTGCCCCGAACCCACTCCCTTCATGCAACGTTTCTTCGACGCCGAACTCGAGTCCCTCCGCAGCCAGCTGCTCCGCATGGGCGAGACCGCCATCCGCCAGGTGCGCGATGCCATCAAGGCCCTCGTGGAGGGCAACCCTTCGCTGGCCGACCAGGTGATCGCGGCGGACGACGAGCTCGACCACCTCGAAGTCGAGATCGACAACGAAGCCATTCGCTACATGAACCTGCGGGCGCCGGTCGCGACCGAGTTGCGCCTGGTCATTGTGGGGATGAAAGCGTCCCACGACCTCGAGCGCGTGGGTGACGAGGCTTCCAATATCGCCAAGCGGGCGATCCGCCTCAGCGCCGAGCCGCCGCTCAAGCCGTACATCGACATTCCTCGCATGGCCAACATCGCGACCGAGATGCTCCGCGGTGCGCTCGACTGTTTTCTCACGGGTGATGCGGACAAGGCCCTGGCCATCTGCAAGCGGGACGCCGAGGTCGATGAAATCAATCGCCAGCTTTATCGTGAGCTCAGCAGTTTCATGGTTGAAAATCCCGGCACCATCGGCCGCGCCCTTGAGATCATGTTCATCTCAAAATCCATCGAACGCATTGCCGACCACGCGACCAACATCGCCGAGGAAGTCGTCTATCTCGTCCGCGCCAAGGACATCCGCCATACCGACGAAGTGAAAAAAACCGGCGGAGCCTCGGAAGCTTTATAGGCCCGGCCCGGAAGAAGAACTTGCCCGGCCGGGTGGGCACGCAGCCCGCGGGCCCAGCGGGGGATCGTCAACGTCCCGACGAGGAGCCGACTTGCAGATCCCGGCATTGGATATGGGGATAATTACCTGCAACGTTGTGGGATCAGGTGCGTCAGACAACATGGGTTGCAAAATCTCCCGGCACAATCTACCCATCCTCCTTCCCATGAAATTTTTGTACCGCGGAACGCCCGTTGTCCTAATACCCTTGGTTGTTCTGCTTGTTTCCGCTTGTGGCGGTGGTGCCGGAAAATCTGCGGCGCCGCCCGTGCCCGTGATGACGGCCAGGGTCAAAAAGCAGTCCGTGCCCATCAACCTCATCAGCATCGGCACCGTGCAAAGTCTCCGCACCGTTGCCGTGAAGTCGCAGGTGGACGGCATCATTGCACAGATTCATTTCAAGGAAGGCGATGAGGTGAAGGCCGGCGACCTGCTCGTCACGCTCGACCAGCGCCCGTTTGAAAACAATGTACGCATGGCCGAGGCCGATCTCGCCACGGCCCGCGCCCAAGCCGGGCATGCCGATGCCGACGTCGAACGCTACAAGCCGCTCGACGAACAATCCTTGGTCGCAAAAGACACGTACCTGCAGTTTGTCACCGCGGCAAAAATTGCCAAGGCCACTGTACAATCCAAGGAGGCCGCCTTGGCCAATGCCGGACTCCAGCTCAGCTACGCCTCGATTGTCGCGCCGATCGACGGCTGCACCGGCCAGCTCCAGCTTCACGAAGGCGCGCTCATCAAAGCCAACGACGCCGGCTCGACGCTGCTCACCGTCAACCAGCTCGCACCCATCTCCGTCGCGTATTCCCTGCCCGAGACTTATCTCGACCGCGTCCGCCTGGCGCTCAAGGACGGCAAAAAACTCACCGCTACTGCGGTCGGCACCGACGCCGCGTCGAAGAAAGCCGAGGGCACGCTCGAGTTCATCGACAACAGTGTCGATTCCACGACGGGCACGGTTTTATTGAAGGCCACCTTTCCCAACGCCGACCATGAGCTTTGGCCCGGTGAACTGGTCAACATTGATACATCACTGGGTGTGGACGAGGGCGTCATCGTGGTTCCTTCGCCTGCCGTCCAAAATGGCCAGGCCGGCACCCAGGTTTTTGTCGTCAAAGCCGACCAGACCGTGGAGCTTCGCAACGTCAAAGTCGATCGCGTGGACGGCGCTCTCACCGTCATCGCCAGCGGACTTAAAGAGGACGAAACCGTTGTCACCGACGGGCAGCTTCGCCTCGCGTCTGGCACAAAAATCGAAGTGAGCCCGCTGGCTGCGTCTGCTGCCGCTGCGCCATAGGGCATTTTCAATTTAAACGGACCGCCGGCATGCTTTTGCGCCCCATCCATTATTTTGTCATTCCGAGCCGAGCGGGGAATCCCTGCTCAATCTCCTAACGCCATGAATCTCCCCGAGCTTTGTATCCGCCGTCCGGTGATGACCACGCTGCTCAGTGCGGCGTTGTGCATCTTCGGCGTCATGGCGTATCGCCTCCTGCCCGTCAGCGACCTGCCCAATGTCGATTTTCCGACCATCGTGGTCAGCGCCAACCTGCCCGGCGCCACTCCGGAAACCATGGCTTCGGCCGTGGCCACGCCGCTCGAGCAGCAATTTTCGACCATTGCTGGCGTCGATTCGATGACGTCCACCAGCATGCTCGGCAGTACGCAGATCACGCTGCAGTTCACGCTCGACCGCGACATTGACGCCGCCGCCCAGGACGTGCAGGCCGCCATCGCCGCCGTGCAGCGCCAGTTGCCGCCGCAGATGCCCGCGCCGCCTTCTTTCCGCAAAACCAACCCCGCCGACCAGCCCGTCCTCTTTCTCGCGCTCAGCTCGTCCACGCTTCCGCTTTCCACCGTGGATGAATACGCCGAGAGCAACCTGGCCGAGCGCATCTCCACCGTCGAGGGCGTCTCGGATGTGCAGATTTACGGCTCGCAAAAATATGCCCTCCGCGCCGAGGTCGACCCGCGCGCGCTCGCGACCCGCGGCATCGAGCTCGAGGATGTGGCCACGGCGCTGTCTGCGCAAAACGTGGATCTGCCCACCGGGCTGCTCAGCGGGGCGCACGAGGCGCTCACCGTCGTCGCCAACGGCCAGCTCACGACCGCGGCCGAGTTCGGCGACATCGCCGTGGCCTATCGCAACGGCGCGCCGGTGCGCCTGCGGGAAGTCGCCCATGTGATCGACAGCGTGCAGGACACGCGCGTGGCCAATTGGTTCAACGGCAACCGCTCGATCGTGCTTGGCATCCAGAAGCAGCCCGGCACCAACACCGTGCAGGTTGTCGATCGCATCAAGAAGCTCCTGCCCGCCTTCCAGGCCAATCTGCCCGGGTCGGTCAGGCTGGACGTCCTCCTCGACAAGTCCGTCACCGTGCACCAGTCGGTCAACGACGTTCAGTTCACGCTCGTCCTGGCCATCGCGCTCGTGATCCTCGTCATTTTTCTTTTTCTGCGCACGCTCGCCGCGACCGTCATCCCGGCCATTGCCATTCCCATGGCACTGCTCGGCACCTTCGTGCTGATGTATTTTTGCGGTTACACGCTTGATAATCTTTCGTTGCTCGCGCTCACGCTCTCGGTCGGCTTCGTGGTGGACGACGCCATCGTCATGCTCGAAAACATCGTCCGCCATATTGAGCAGGGGATGGGCGTGCGCGAAGCGGCGATCAAGGGCTCGGGGGAAATCGGGTTCACCATCCTGTCGATGACCATCTCGCTCGTCGCGGTGTTCATCCCCATTTTGTTCATGGGCGGCATTCTCGGCCGGCTTTTGCATGAATTCGCCGTCACCATCACGGGCGCCATCCTCGTCTCCGGCCTCGTTTCGCTCACGCTCACGCCCATGTTGTGCAGCCGCTTTTTGCGCGCCACCAAGCCCGGCGCACATACGGCGCATGGCCGGTTCTATGCGGTGACGGAGGGTTTTTTCGACTCCATGCGCGGGCTCTATGAACGGACGCTGAAAGTCTGCCTGCGCCACCGCTCCGCCACCGTCGGCGCGGCCCTGCTCGCGGTCGTGCTCACCGGTGTTTTTGCCTGGCTGCTCCCCCGGGGCTTCATTCCCACCGACGATATCGGGCAGATTAATATTATCACGGAGGCCGCGCAGAATGTCTCCTTCGATGAAATGGTGCAGCATCAGCAGGCCGCCGCGGCCATCGTGGCGAAAAATCCCGCCGTTGACTCCTTCATGTCTGCCCTCGGCAGTGGCGGCAGCTCCAGCGTGGGCCTCAACAACGGCCGGCTCATCCTCCGCCTCAAGCCCCGCAACCAGCGCCCGCCGGCCGATGTCGTCGTCAACCAGCTTCGCTCGCAGCTTTCGGTGATTCCCGGGCTGCGCTGCTATCCGCAACAACCGCCGTCCATTCGCATCGGCGGCCAGTCCACCAAGTCGCTTTATCAATATTCCCTCTACGGCACGGATTTGAACGAACTCTATCAGGTCGGTCAGAAGATGGAGGCCGGGTTTCGCGCGCTCCCGCAGCTGGTCGATGTCAATACCGACTTGCAGCTCTCCAGCCCGCAGATGCGCGTGGATATCCAGCGCGATCGCGCCGCGGCCCTCGGCGTCACGCCCAAGCAAATCGAGAACGCCCTCTACGACGCTTACGGCACGCGCCAGGTCTCCACCATCTACACGCCGACCAACCAGTACTACGTCATCATGGAACTCGCGCCCGAGTTCCAGGCCGACCCGCGGTCGCTCTCGCTCATCTACATCCGCTCGAGCAACGGCAAGCTCATCCCCCTCGACACCGTGGCCGCGCTCCGGCGCGACATCGGCCCGCTGGCGGTCAATCATTTCGGCCAGCTCACCTCGGTCACGCTGTCGTACAACTTGAAGCCCGGCGCTTCGCTGAGCGACGCGGCGACGGCCATCACCAAGCTCGCGCGAAAAACCCTTCCCGCCGCCATCAACGGCGACTTTGTCGGTTCCGCGCAGGCTTATTCGTCGTCCACGCAGGGCCTGCTTGTGCTCATCATTCTCTCCCTGGTCGTCATCTACATCGTCCTTGGCATTCTTTACGAGCATTTTGCCCATCCGCTGACGATTCTCTCCGGCCTGCCCGCGGCGAGCTTTGGCGCTCTTTTCACGCTTTGGGCCTTCCGGCAGGAGCTCAACATCATGGGTTACGTCGGCATCATCCTGCTCATCGGCATCGTGAAGAAAAACGCCATCATGATGATCGACTTTGCCCTCGCCGCGGAACGCGATCGCGGCGTGAACGATCCGGAAAAAGCCATCTACGAAGCCTGCGTGGTGCGCTTTCGGCCGATCATGATGACCACGCTGGCCGCCCTCGCCAGCGCGCTGCCCATTGCGCTCGGCCTTGGCGCCGGCTCCACGTCGCGCCGGCCGCTCGGCCTCGCGGTCGTCGGCGGCCTGATGGTCTCGCAACTCCTCACGCTTTACCTCACCCCGGTCATTTATGTTTATTTCGACCGGTGGACGAAGCGCCCGATGGGTTCGACCAGCTCACCACAGGCGGGTTCGACCAGCTCACCGCAGGCAGGTTCGGCGAGCTCACTGCAGGCAGGCTCAGGGCAGGCGGGTTTACCGCCTGAGAAATCCGCTCCCGTGAAGCCGGTTGTCCCGCCCGCCATCGCACCGAAGACGGTGCCCCAGCTGGCCCGAAAATGATTCTGCGGAGATAAGGTAGGGCGCGACCGCCGGGAGCGCCGTCCTTGCCAGGCTAATTCAGAAACCATGAAGCCAAGGAACGGGCTCAGGGATTCCTGGATTCTGAATTCAAATGAAGGGAAAACGGTTTCGTAGGGCGGCGCGCGACACGAATTTCCAACTACCATCATACTTTCTGCCACCCAATCTTAACCTGAAGTTCTCGTTTTGCACTTGTCTTGCATAAGGCATTCACCCCAGCGTTTGGCCCCGCTCCTGCTCACTGAATGGTCCCCTCCGTCTAAACCAACATGGATGCCCTGGCCCGGACGAAACCAGAATGTCATGCGAAGGCTGATCCACCAGCTGGATTCATAAGTGGCTGGGCCAGGTTTCGCTGGATGATTTGCCTGCTGGGATTTGTCTTCGGTCTTTCGCTTACCGCGGCAGCCCAGGTGACCCTGCCGTACATAACGGACTTTGACACCACGTTTGGCTTCACGCCGGGTCCGCTCAATGGCCAGAAAAACTGGATCGTCCTCAGCGGCTCGGCTGCCATCACGACAACACCCGCACCCCCGTTGGGCACCCAGTCCATCGTGCTGAGCCTCGGCTCGCCTGCCGCGATGGTCGGATTGCCCTTTGCGGCGCCGTCACCCGCCCAGCCGGTCATGTATGCGGATTGTTTGATCAAACCCGCCGTCGGCGCCTACATCTCTTCCTTCATTTATCTCGATACTTCGGTGGCCGCTTTCGTCCGCAATGGGACCCAGGGACAGGTCTTTACCTTTGATGGCACGAGCTGGCTTCCGACCCCCGCGGTTTTTGCCCTCAACAGTGACAACGCCACTTCATCCAACTGGATGCGTCTCACCTTCCGTTTGGACTTCAGCGCGAAAACGTGGGATCTCTATTATAATAATGCTTTTGTCGCCCATGACGTGGGCTTTATCGACAAGACTGCGGCCACGTTGCCCTTCTTTATTGCCCAAGGCGATCCTACGCTGCCGGGCTATTTGAATTACCTCGCGGCGGGCTGGGTGAATCCGCTCTTTGCCAACACCAACAACGACGGCATCCCCGACACTTGGAAAAACAATTACAACCTGAGCCTGACTGCGAACATCCGCAGCCTTACGGCCGCCAATGGCCAGACCGTCCTTTACGATTACATCAACAACCAAAATCCGACCGTTTACAGCGCCTTGCCGGTGCTCACCTCGCAGGTGAGTCCCAGCGGCGTGCCCGGTTCGCAGGGCTTGGTCTCGGTGCTTGTCACCAACGCCAGCGGGACGCCGCTCTTCGACGCGCCCATTACCCTCTCTGTCACGACCGGCGCCAGCACGATTTCCACGACCACGACCCCCGGCTCCCTCACGTCGGTCAATGTGTTCACCGATGCCAACGGCATCGCTTCAGCCTATGTGACTTTCTCCTCTTTTGCCACGGATGTCCTCGTCGCCACGGCCCAAAGCGGAACCCAGACGACGTCCATTTCGATCAATATAAATCCGCCACCAACCAATCTTACCAGCCTGCGCCTCTGGTTGAAAGCCGATGACGGAGTCACGGCTCCAGATGGCAGTCACATCATTACTTGGGCCGACCGAAGCATAACTTATCACAATGACGCGACCGGCGTAAATCAGCCGACGCTGGTGGCGAGCCAGTTGAACGGCCGTCCGGTGGTGCATTTTGATGCGACCCAAGGGCAGTCTTTCAACCTACCCAATGTGATGGTAAGCGCGACTGATCCGACGCAGGAGGCGCCGGCCGGTGAAATCTTCGCGGTGGTGCGATCGGCGGGCACCGGCAGCCTGTGGCGGTGGGGAACAAGTGGGGGTTGGTATCCCTATTCGGATGGCACGGTTTGGGATGACTTTGGCACCACCAGTTGGGGGAGCCTGGGCAAACCGGCGCAGGACCTCACGAAGTTTCACCTCTATAATATCAGCAGCAGTTCCAGCGAGTGGACGCAACGCTTCAACGGACTGGTCCACTACGATCGCATCGGCAACACGGTCGGTTTCCAGGCCGGGCCGACCCTTGGCGTTAGCAACACCGGCCACTTCACCGGCGACATGGCGGAGGTCATAGTCTTTGACCACATATTAACCCCGGTGCAGAGGGACACAGTCGGCGCGTATTTGGGAAACAAATACGGTCTTTATGTTAAGCCTCCCATTCCGGCGAACTTGAGCGCGGTTCCCCTGTCGCCGCACCAGGTCAGCCTGCAATGGTCGGCGCCTCCCCGTGGCGATCATGTCAATTATCTGGTGGAGCGCTCCACCAACGGGGCGCCCTTTTTCCAAGTGGCCAGCGTGGCCGACGGGTTGAGCTATATCGACACGGGACTAACCGCCGCCACGACCTACACTTATCGCGTCCGGGCTCAGGGCTACGCTGGCACCTCGGACTATAGCAGCAGCAATCCTCCGGTGACTGCCACCACGCTAATGAGCGGCGGCGGCCCGGACATGCCGCTGACTTTGACGGACGGCCTGCGCTTGTGGCTGAAAGCAGATGCGGGTGTCAGTGCGAACCAAGGCATTGACTCGTGGGTGGATCAAAGCGGCAACGGCAACAACGCGACGCAAGGTACCGGCGTAAATCAGCCGACGCTGGTGGCGAGCCAGTCGAACGGCCGTCCGGTGGTGCATTTTGATGCGACCCAAGGGCAGTCTTTCAGCCTACCCAACGTGATGGTTAGCGCGACAGATCCGACGCAGGAGGCGACGGCCGGTGAAATCTTCGCGGTGGTGCGATCGGCGGGCACCGGCAGCCTGTGGCGGTGGGGAACAAGTGGGAGCTGGTATCCCTATTCGGATGGCACGGTTTGGGATGACTTTGGCACCACCAGTTGGGGGAGCCTGGGTAAACCGGCGCAGGACCTCACGAAGTTTCATCTCTATAATATCAGCAGCAGTTCCAGCGTGTGGAAGCAACGCTTCAACGGACTGGTCAACTACGATCGCATCGGCAACACGGTCGGTTTCCAGGCCGGGCCGACCCTTGGCGTTAGCAACACCGGTTACTTAACCGGCGACATTGCGGAGATCATCGTTTATGATCACGTGCTAACATCGCATGAGCGCGAGGTGGTCGGCGTGTATTTTACGTCTAAATACGGTCTTGTTCCACCATCACTGCTTGCTCCACCGATTCAGTCGTCGCAAACAATTTCCTCGGGACAGGTCACGCTGTCATGGGGGACGCAAAATCCGGGCTTGTCCTATTTGATTGAACGAAGCTTGGAGGGGGCGGCTTTTACGGAGATTGCCGAGGTGGAGGATACAAATTCTTCGGTCAGCACGTTGTTCTTTACCGATGCAAGCATTCCAACGGGCGATAATGTTGTGGCCTATCGCATTCGCGCGGTCAGCGGCACCTCGATTTCTGCTTATAGCAACATTGGCTATGCCTTTACGTCTCCAAACCAAATCGATCCCACCGACGGCCTTACCTACAATACGGATGCTTTGCTTGGGCTTAATCCCCTGGCGGATAATTCCGGTGCTCTACCCGCGTACCCGACGGGCTATGGCCCGCCACCACCACCGCCGCCCGATCCAACCGACCATACTCCGCCCGTGGTGACCCTGCTTACGCCGTCACAAGCCACCCTCAATTGATGCCCGCCATGACTTCCTCTCGCAAACTGGTTTTTAGCGGAAAAATGCCATGGGCCCTGCGCGCCGTGGCGGCTTTGTTGATTCCGATCAATCTCCTGGCCGCAGTGCCGATGAATATCGTCGTGGCCGCGATTAGTCCGGCTCCTCCAGTTCTGCTGGACGGCAAAACAGCCGACTCCCTGTCCTCCGTAGCCCTGAGCTTTGTCGAAGGGGCGAAGGAGGATCAGCTTCCACTGCTCCAACCCCCCGCTTCCGTTCTGCTGGCCAGCAGAACGCAGCAGCCAGCGAGTGCCATCCCGCACCCGCCGGCCATTCCGAAATTTGACCCGCCGTCACCCCATCTCGCTTTTTCGGCGGCCCCCACCGACCGCGAGTTGATCACGGCCCGCTGCTTTGAGGAACCGCTGGCGCCGCTGGCGGGCGATCCACTCCCCGGCGAAAATGCCGACTTGGCTCAGGCGCTCACGGTTTTTCGACACAGCCCGCAAAATCTTTCTCCACTCACGGAATTTCTCAACCAACATCCCGATTCGCGCTGGAACGCCTCGCTGCTGGCCAATCTCGGCCTGCTCTATCGCAATCAGGGTCGCTGGTCCAAGGCCTTGGCGACCTTTGAGGATGCCTGGGCCTTGGGCAAAGGCGCGAACAATCCTCTGCTTAAGGCCGTTACGGATCGCGTGCTGGGCGAGCTGGTGCAACTCCATGCCCGCTTGGGGCACATGGACCGGCTCGAAACCCTCTTCAAGGAAACCAAAGACCGCGATGTCCAGGGCGCAGGCACCATGAGGCTGGACGGGGCGCGCTCCGGCCTGTGGCTGATGCAAAACGATCCGGGCGATGCTTTCCGCTGCGGCCCGTTCGCCCTCGGCGAGGTTTTCGAGTTGCTGCATCCCGGCCAGAAGGTGCCCAAGGAAATCGAGGCCTGTAAATCTACCGTGCAAGGCACAAACCTCGCGACGATCGAGGAACTGGCGCACAAGGTCGGGCTGGACTATCAAGCCGCTTTCCGTACGCCCGGCGCGCCCGTGATCGTGCCCAGCATCGTCAATTGGAAAGTCGGTCACTTTGCCGCCCTGACCAGGCAGGTTGGCGACAAATATCTTTCGCAGGATGCTACTTTTTCCGCGGACACCTTAATTTCTTCCGAGGTGCTGGACGCGGAAGCCAGCGGCTACTTTCTCGTGCCAGCCGGCATCTTGCCTCCGGGCTGGCGCGCGGTCGATGCCGGTGAGGCCAAAACGGTTTTTGGCAAAGGTAGTGCGGGGCCCGGTGGTCCGCCGCCGCCGCCTTGCGATGCGACCACGGCTGGCCCATGTCAGAAATGCACAGGCATGGCCGGCTATAACCTGGAGCTATCTGGCATCAGCCTGATGCTGATGGACACTCCCGTTGGTTATACGCCGCCCATCGGTCCCGCAGTTAAATTTACGGCCAACTACAATCATCGCGAAGCGGCCTCGATGACCAACCTTAGCAATCTCGGCAATAAATGGAGCTTCGATTGGTTGAACTATATCCAGGCGCCTTCCACCGCGAATGTCGTGAGTTATGGGCCGGGTGGCGGCCAGCTGGCTTACAGCGGATATAATTCCACGAATGGCAGTTTTTCGCCCCAGTTGCTTACTCAGAATACGCTGACCCAAAACTCGGACGGCAGCTACACCCTTTTGCATCCCGACGGCGCCCAGGAAATGTTCACCGTGTCCGACGGCACGCATATCTTCCGCAAGAAGTATATCGATCCGCAGGGCAACGCAATCACCTATGGCTATGACGGCAACTATCGTCTGGTCACGGTGACGGATGCCATTAACCAGACCACGGTTCTCTCTTATGAGAACAGCACGGATCCCACGAATCCCGCATTCTACAATATCACAAAAGTCACGGATCCCTTTGGCCGCTTTGCTAAATTTGCCTACAATGGTTCCGGCCAGCTCATCAGTATTACCGATGTCCTCGGCATTACCTCTTCTTTCATTTATGGTACAGGCGACTTTATTACCAGTCTGACTACTCCCTACGGCACAACCCAGTTTGCGGTCGGCGATGTGGATCAATATCATCGCTGGCTGGAGGCGACCGACCCGGTTGGAGCAAAGGAGCGCATCGAATTCAACGGGTTGGGCGATGATCCTATTCCGGGCACACCGTCTCCTTTTCCCACCGGTTTTGTCGGCGGGGCTTATGGGGCTCGCGACACTTTTTTTTGGGACAAAAAAGCCATGGAGGTCGCGCCGGGAGATTATACCAAGGCGAGAATCACCCATTTCTTGCATGTTTCCGATGGCGGTCAGGTTGCGCCCGTAGCTGAAGCCACAAAACAGCCGCTCGAGAATTGGGTTTTTAACTCCTACTATCCTGGGCAGGGTGATCCCCGTTTCGTTGGTACGTCGAATCAACCGAGCAAAGTGATTCGCTTTTTGGACAATGGCACAGAGCAGGACTACCTGTATCAATACAATGCCACTGGCAACAAGACTCAGTCCATCGATCCACTTGGACGCGAGACCGACTATACATACGACACCAACAATATCGACCTTTTGCAGGTCAAACAGAAGAATGGTTCGGGCTACGATCTCCTCTCCAGCAGTACGTACAACCTACAGCATTTACCCCTTACAACGACCGACGCCTCCGGCCAGGTCACGATCTACGCCTACAACAGTGCCGGCCAGGTGCACACCGTGACCAACGCCAAGCATGAGACCACCACGTATTGGTATAGCTCGAGCCCGACGTGGACCGGTCAGCCGACGCTCGACCCTAATGCCACCGGATACCTTGTCGAAACCGATGGGCCCGTCGCTGGCGCCACCACGCGTTTCAACTACGATGGCTTTGGCCGCCTTCAAGCGGTGACCGACTCCGAGGGTTATACTGTCACGACCACATACGATGTCTTTGATCGTCCGACCAAGGTCACTTATCCCGATGGCACGTTTACCCAAGTCCTCTATAACCGCCTCGACACCGAATGGACCCAGGACCGCCTCGGCCGATGGACTCATCTCCTGCACGACGCCCTGCGGCATCTGGTCGTGCAGGAGGATCCGCTGCTGCGGAAGACCAGCTACGACTGGTGCGTTTGCGGCGCGCTCGAAGGCATTACCGATCCCGCCGGCAACACGACCACTTGGCTGCGCGATGTGCAAAGCCGGGTTACCAGCAAGATTTATCCCGATGGCACAAGCCTTAACTACGCCTATGAAACCACCACCAGCCGGCTAAAATCGGTTACCGACGCCCTGAATCAGGTCACGAATTATCAATACTACCTCGATAACTCACTCTATCAGGTCAGTTACACCGACACTACCGGCCACCCGCTAACCCCGGCTACACCCACGGTCAGCTACACCTACGACCCTAATTATCTTCGCATTGCCACCATGGCCGATGGTATCGGGACCTCGAATTACACGTACAACCCGGTGCCTCCTGCGCCGATCACCACGCCAGTGACCGGCGCCAACCAGCTCTACACGGTTAACTTCACCACGCCTCAGATCAACAACCAGCCGCCCACCCTGGCTTACACTACTACCTATGGCTACGACCAGCTCGGCCGCGTCATCAGCACTTCCATCGACAATGCCAACACATCCAGCGTGGGTTACGATGCCCTCGGGCGCGTCACCTCCGCCACCAATCCCCTCGGTGCCTTTGGTTACACGTATGTAAATCAGACTGGCAGGCTGGACCATGTTACTTATCCCAATAGCCAGCGGACAAATTACTTCTACTATCCCAACTCGGCGGCCACGCCGGGAAATGACGACCAACGCCTGCAACAAATCGTAAATCTCGCTCCTGGCGGGGCCGATATCTCGACTTTCGGCTATACCTATAATGCGGTTGGCAACATCATGACGTGGAGCAAACAATTTGATGCAGGCGCAGCGCTCACATCGACCTTCGGTTATGACGCCGCCGACCAACTTATTTCTGCCTCCGTTCCTCCTGCCTCTGGCCCCACGCCTCAAGCCTACCAATATCAGTATGATTTGGCCGGCAACCGCACCACCGAGCAAATCGACACCAACGTGACCGGCTCCACGCATAATAACCTAAACCAATTGAAGACGCAGGTTCCCGGCGGCGACATGGTCTTCACCGGCACGGTGGGCGAACCTGTGACCATGACCGTGGGCGGCAATCCTGCCACGGTGGATGCCAACGACAACTGGCGCGGACATGCCACGGTCACGCTTGGAGCGAATGCCATTCCGCTCGTCGCGACCGATGTCGACCACAACACGACCAATAAAGCCATCAACGTCACCGTGTCTGGCGGCGCAGCCCGCACGCTGGCGTATGATGCCAATGGCAACCTCACTAATGACGGAGCGGGCAAGACCTACACGTTTGACGCAGCAAATCGCATAGTGAGCATCACGCAGGCGAGCGGCGTGACGGGATTCGTTTATGATGGTCTGGGCCGTCGCGTAAAAGAAACGTTGAACGGCGCGCTGATCAAACAATGGGTCTGGTGCGGTGACGCGCAACCGTGCGAGGAACGCGATGCCAGCAACAATGTCACCAAGCGTTTTTACGGAATGGGTGAGCAGATTGCTGGTGCGAACTACTTTTTCACCCTCGACCATTTGGGGTCGATTCGAGAAATGTCGGATTCGACAGGAGCCATCAGAGCGCGCTATGATTATGATCCTTATGGGCGAGTTACTAAACTCACCGGCGACCTTGACGCCGATTTTGGCTTCACGGGCTTTTATCGCCATCAGGCCAGCGGGCTCTGCTTAACACTCAATCGCGCCTATGCTGCGGACTTGGGGCGGTGGCTGACTCGTGATCTTATGCCAGAAACTGACGGGACTAATCTTTACCAATATTGCTTAAACAACCCAATTAATGCCGTTGATGTCTTAGGGCTATTTTGCGTCAAGGTTACCATAGAATATGTTGGCGTTAAATGGATAAGTGGCAGTTATTGGTGGAAAAAAGGGACCGAACTTATCTTACCGCACAAGTTTCCTATAGTATACCAAACTGGAAAGTGCGATTGCGGTTGCACCTGGTATAATAGGGTTGATAATACCACCGTCCCTATTAGCCATCAAATACTAAACGATTTACATGAAGGACTTGTAGGGTACTTGTTTTTAAAGGTTACAACAAAAGTGTGTAAATAAAAATACCAATGAATCAGTGTCTTTCTAAACGTAATTGGTGCCACGGCGCGATGAACCTTGTCGCAGGTCATAGTCTGAACAAAGGTTTTATCATTATTGCTTTTGGCAGTCTTTTTGCCAGCATTATTGCATACGGATCGGAGGGCAAAGCCTCGATGCTTACCGATATCCATTTTTTCAGCGGTGGCTCTGGCCGTATGTCAATCACGGCTAATGGAGACGATATTTATACACTAGCAGAAATGTTTGGCATTCCGAAGGGGGAACTTTCTAAACATTCCTTGGACTTTTATTTAAAAGCAGAGCTTGAAAGCGATAAAATCGGTCTGAAAACAGAGTCAGTCTCGATAAAGACAGGATCAACCTCTGCCACGGCCACGGTTATTTGCAGTTTTTCGTCGCCGGATGCCGTTGTGAAATTTTTAGATGATGACATTACGATTAAAGACAAGTACATAAAGTGGGGCAACGGTAAGGTAGAGCTGCAGATCCGATTTGGAGTGGTGTACGACAAAAACGTCACATATACCTATGTGTTTAGATTTGATGGTTACAACATTAAGAACGCCAATGATATCGTGCTGAATTCAAATACGGTGTCGTGGCAGGCAGATTTTGGAGCTAGCGGAGTGAAAACATTGCATTTAATAGCAGAACGAGAGTCAGCGGGCAACCAGTAGCGGAGGACAGGCCATGCAAGCTGTCGAAGAAACGGAACTTAGCACGGCCCGCACGCTGACCTATGATGCCAATGGCAACCTCTCCAATGATGGCAATGGAAAGGTTTACGGCTACGACGCCGTGAATCGGCTCATCTCAATCACGCAGTCCAGTGGAGTGACGGGCTTTGCATACGATGGAGAGGGGAGGCGCGTGCAGGAGACCCTGAATGGCACGCTGATCAAACAATGGGTCTGGTGCGACGGCGCACAACCCTGCGAAGAAAGAGATGCCAGCAACAACGTCACCAAACGCTTTTATGCACATGGCGAGCAGATCGGCGGCGCGAATTATTACTTCACCTTCGACCATTTGACTTCAGTTAAGGAATTGACCAACAGCGCAGGCAGTCTGGTCGCCCGCTACGACTACGACCCGTATGGCAGGCGCACGCTCGTCAGCGGCACAGACATGGCGGACTTCGGCTTCACCGGATTTTATTATCACCAAGCCAGTGGGCTGAATCTGACTTGGTTCCGAGCTTACGATGCAAATTTTGGGCGGTGGCTAACTCGTGATCCACTTGGCCAGATTGGAGGCGTGAACTTATATCAATACGTCGCCGATAATCCTACAAATCGAATCGACCCATTGGGGTTAATAGATTTGCCGCCTATCCCACCTGAACCCTTTTTTCCTC
>Ga0210392_10000254_pt1 | contig 38782 bp, 27 predicted proteins | sample IncBWC30OmetaG_FD_161057 | JGI IMG/M metagenome (GOLD analysis project Ga0210392, IMG submission 161057) | Forest soil microbial communities from Barre Woods Harvard Forest LTER site, Petersham, Massachusetts, United States - Inc-BW-C-30-O ... | reverse complement strand
AGTCCACAGATTCTTCCGACCATGTGCCCAGATCACCGACAAGGTATCCCGCATTCTGCAGGAACTGTCGAATGGTTTCCTTGATGGGGAAGCCGGCGTGGTCCGCAGCCAAGGCAACTCGCGGCTTCGGCGAAAGTTCCGGCATGTGCGCCTCTGGCGGCGATTTTAACGGAGTGTGTTAGCAACCGCAATGCGCGCAAATCGCCAGGAATCACCAGGTAGTTCAGTTTTCGGTTTCACAACCAAACGAGGACTTAGCAACGAGAATTCCGTTTGAAATTCAGCGCCTATTTTATTGGTAGATTTGCCAATACCTACAACCCCGATAAGGACAGATCGTGCGTACGGGAGTTTTTGTCTCGGGAACGCTAGCGATGTTCGCATTTGGTGGGAATCGCGATTCTATCCGTAGCGCTGACCCGAAATACTGCCATCCACAAATGGGCGGGTGGAAGGATGTCACAATGAAGCGATTCGCTGGACGTCTCCGCGAATCCGGCATCCACAAGTCGCTCGAATAACGATTGAACTCCCTGATGGGTTAGCTCCAGATCAGTCCCGCAACGTGTGCATCACTTGGATGCGCAGTTTCGGGTGGCGCGCCAAGAGCTCCTCAAGCAGAAGCGGATTCCCCATGGAGCCGCGGAATTTTGACATCATCACGTTGGTTCGCCCTGAGCCGCCTGTCCCCATATGGATGCCTACGGGAATATCCAGTTCCTCGGCGACGGCGAAGTAGGCATCGACTGAAGGGTCGCTGGACGAGATGCTCTCATACTACCAGTCCGATCTCGCCCATCAGTTTGAAGCCGCCGGTTGTGAAATCCTTTCGTAACTCTTCGGGGGCAACACGCTGGCCTGGAGCCATCCCGTTTTCAAAGGACGTGCCGGGGATGATCCTGGCGCGTGCGGCGTCCCTCCATTTCTGCACCCTCTTTGGCTGGCCTGAAAACCACCGCCGTCACGTTGAGGCGTTCCATCTCAGCCAGAACGTCTTTCATATACTCGCCCGGCGCAGAGGGCTAAAGCGCAGGCGTGCATTGCTCCTTCACCCAAGCGAAAGACTCTTCCTAGTCCTTAGCATCGGACGACAAGGTCGCACAGCTCATCTTGACGTTTGATGATTCGACGAAAGCTCCGTAGTGTCAGACACCGCGGAAATTGACTAACGCACCTCCCCTATCGTCGGCAGAACCTTGCCAGCGTCCAATCGCGCCAAAAGTTGCTAGAATTTCAAGCATCCATGGGGCGAAAGCGCACAGTTGTTCTGATTGTCTTGGCAATGCTGGTTTGCCTTCCATTAATTGCTGGCCTAACTCTGCAAAATCCCCCTCCTGTGGCCCAGCCTGCCGATGCCGCAAAAGCACAGACTGGCAAATCGAATTCCGCGCCGAATCCCCGCATGTTCTTCCGAGACGTTGCCTCTGAGGTGGGAGTCACAACCATGCCCAATTCCCGGACGGACCGGCGCTATGTCCTGGAGACGATGGGAGGCGGCGGAAGCGCTCTGTTTGACTGCGACAATGACGGCAAGCTGGATCTAGCCGTCGTGAATGACTCTACCATCGAGCAATACCGCAAGGGTGGGGACTTGCTGATCACGCTGTACCATCAGGACGGCAATTCTCCCGCCGTGCATTTCACCGATGTAACTGAAGCGTCCGGTTTGACGGCCCGCGGGTGGGGTATGGCGATCGCTGTCGGAGATTACGACAACGACGGTCTTCCAGATTTATATGTGACGGGCTATGGCCACAATGTGCTCTATCACAATCTCGGGAGCTGCAAATTCGAAGACGTGACCGCCAAGGCCGGAGTACAAGCCGGAGGTTTTAGTGTTGGCGCCGCCTGGGCGGATTATGACCGCGATGGGCATTTGGACTTGTTCGTTGCACGGTATGTGAAGACAGATGTAAATCATCTTCCAGATCCGGCCAAGGTTTTCCGTGGCTACAGGGGAGTGCTGTTCGAATTACCTGACACCTTGGAGGGAGAAACCGACTTCTTATTTCGGAATCGTGGCGACGGCACGTTTGAAGAAGTATCCAAGAAAGCGGGAGTAAACGACCCCGACAAACTTCATGGCATGGGCGTGGCGTGGGGTGATTACGATGGCGACGGCTGGCCGGACCTTTATGTGACCAACGACTACGGGGCGACCTACCTGTACCACAACCGGCAAAACGGTACATTTGAAGAAATCGGGAGTCCTTCGGGGACGGGCCTCGGGCCAGACGGCCAGGGCTACGGAAATATGGCAGGCGCTTTCGGGGATTTTGATCGCGATGGCAAACTCGACCTGTTTGTTACCCGCGCTGACAATCAACCTGCCAGCCTCTATTGGAATCAGGGCGACCATTTCATAGACGTTGCTCGCGAAGCCGGTATCGCCAGTCTGACAAAAGCTCCCGTGAAATGGGGAACTGGCTTTGGCGATTTTGACAATGACGGATGGCTAGACATCCTGGTGGCCAACGGCAACTTTTCGTCGTTGCTCGACACGCTGCCGAAACAGGATCGGTTTGCCGAGCCGATTCAACTCTTTCGCAACCGGGGCAATCTCACTTTCGAGGAAATGGCCGATGAGGCGGGGCTCAATACCGGGCGACTGCATTCGCGAAGAGGCACCGCTTTCGGCGACATCAACAATGATGGGAACCTGGATGTAGTGGTCTTCAATGCGGGCGCTCCACCTTCGGTGTTCCTGAACGAAACGAAGAACGCAAATCATCGCGTGCTTTTTCGGCTCATCGGCACGAAAAGCAACCGCGCTGCCGTCGGCGCTCGTGTCCGCGTGACTACGTCCAAAATGACGCAAATCGACGAGGTTCACGCCGGCGGTAGCTACAATTCCACCAACGACATTCGACTTCACTTCGGCCTCGGTAGCGAATCGACCATGAATAAAATCGAAGTTTTTTGGCCAAGCGGTTTGCGCCAGGAGTTCCACGACGTTGTTGCTGACGCCGTCTACGAAATCAAAGAAGGCGAGTCCGTACGGAAGATCGCGCAGTTGCCGGCATTGTGAGAAGTGCTGATGCGTTCCATCAACCGCCTTCTCTAGTCTGTGGGCTGCGAAATCGGATGTACAATGCGGCATTCCCAGCCCCGGGAAGGTGATCGTGATGACGCTCCGCGCAATTACACGCAAGAGTTTTGCCGCCATTCTGTTTCTAACCTTGGCCGCAAGCGTCTGCACCTCGGCTCAAACAAAGGCGGGTCCCGTAGACCCGGGCGTGCGTGGTGGCCTGGCAGGTTCTGGCGGTCCGCTGAAGGGTCTTACCGCGGACGAGACGGTGTTCTTTCAGGATGGGCAGGCGAGGTTTGCCAATGTCGAGGTCGTGACTGGCGGAGCGAACAAAGGACTTGGTCCCCGCTTCAATTCAAACCAATGTCTCTCTTGCCACGCCCAGCCCAGTGCCGGCGGATCGAGCCCTTCGGAAAATCCATTGATCGCCGTTGCCACCTTGAATGGAGCGAAGAACACGGTGCCATGGTTCATCACGAAAAATGGTCCGCTGCGCGAAGCGCGCTTCAAGCAAAACGCCAACGGAACCAGCGACGGCGAGGTGCACGACCTCTTTGTGATCACTGGGCGAACTGATGCCACCGGATGCGACATCGCCCAACCCAAATTCCTTCCCGCGGGAAATTCGCTGACGGGCCAAGGTGGGAATGCCAACATTATTTTCCGCATCCCGACTCCGGTGTTTGGGGCGGGCCTGATCGAATCGATCCCCGACTCGGTGATTCTTGCGAACATGCGCTCCAACACAACGGAAAAGTCGGCGTTGGGTATCTCAGGACGCGCGAACGCACACTTAAGCGGAAACGTGAACCGCAGTGCGAATGATGGAACGGTGGCGCGTTTTGGGTGGAAGGCTCAGAACAAATCGCTGCTGATCTTTGCGAGTGAGGCCTACAACGTCGAGATGGGAGTGACGAACCAACTCTTTCAGCAAGAGCGCGACGAAACGCCGGGCTGCGTTTTTAACGCTACTCCCGAGGACACACTCAACTTCACGCCTCCCGTTGCCACCGGTAGTTCCAACACGGCAGTTCTCTCTGACATTGAAGCGTTCGCCAACTTCATGCGCATGCTGGCGCCTCCTACTCCCGCTGCTCCTACGCCCTCCAGCGAGAAGGGCCAGGCCGCGTTCACAAAGATAGGGTGTGTTCACTGCCATACACCATCGCTTGCCACCGGTCCAAAAATCGCGAGCGGTTCCTCTACCAGCCCGAGCGCCGCGCTTTCCAACCAGACGGCGATTCTTTTTTCGGACCTGCTCGTTCACCACATGGGCATAGGGCTTGCCGACGGCATCACGCAGGGTGGCGCCGGCCCCGACGAGTTCCGTACCGCGCCACTCTGGGGCGTCGGACAGCGCGTTTTCTTCCTGCATGACGGCCGGACGACCAATCTGATCGAAGCCATCCGAGCTCACCAAAGCCGCGGCAGCGAGGCAAATCGAGTGGTCGAGCATTTCAATCGGCTGAGCGCGCAGGAGCAGCAAAAGCTCATCGATTTCCTGAGGTCGCTCTAGTCGGGCGGCGCTACTTTCACACAGATCGCTGGGTGGGCAAGCATTGTCTTTCATCACAAAAATAGCTTTTAAGCATCCAAGTTTTGGATGCTATCGAAGCTGCGGTTTTGTGGCGTGCGGTTCTATACTTAAGGCGCTGTTCCCGATACAGCAAATTCACTACTGAGGATGGACATGGCAAACACCTACGCGGATAACTCACTGAGTATTGGTAGGACTCCCCTGATCAAACTGAATCGCGTGACCGAAGGCGCCAAGGCCACCGTGCTCGCGAAAATCGAAGGGCGAGGTCCTGCGTACTCGGTGAAAGATCGTATCGGGGCAGCGATGATCTGGGACGCGGAAAAGCGCGGCGTGCTGAAGCCGGGCATCGAGATCGTGGAACCAACCAGCGGCAACACTGGTATTGCCTTGGCGTTTGTGGCGGCGGCGCGCGGTTATGCGATCACCTTGACCATGCCGGAAACCATGTCGTTGGAAAGGCGGCGGGTGCTGGCGGCGTTCGGCGCGAAGTTGGTGCTCACACCCGGCCCGGAAGGCATGAAGGGCGCCATCAAGAGAGCTTTGGACATTTACGAATCCGATAAGCAGCATTATTTCTTGCCGCAGCAATTTGATAATCCGGCAAATCCCGATATCCACGAAAAAACTACCGGCCCGGAAATTTGGAACGATACGGACGGCGCGATCGACGTGTTGGTGAGCGGAGTCGGAACCGGTGGCACCATCACCGGCGTTTCTCGCTTCATCAAAAACACCAAGGGGAAGAAAATCCTTTCTGTTGCCGTGGAACCGACGGCAAGCCCGGTGATCACGCAGGCGCGCGCGGGCCAACCTCTGGTGCCCGGCCCGCACAAGATTCAAGGACTCGGGGCGGGATTCATACCGAAAAACCTCGATGTCAGTCTCGTCGATCGCGTCGAGCAGGTGACCAACGAGGAGTCCGTGGAAATGGCACGGCGCTTGGCGCGCGAAGAGGGCATTCTCAGCGGCATTTCTTGCGGTGCAGCCGCGGTGGCGGCGGTACGGTTGGCAAGGCTGCCAGAATTCGCTGGCAAGACGATCGTCACCGTGCTGCCAGACGGCGGCGAGCGCTATCTGTCAACAATTCTGTTCGATGGAATTGGACAATAGGAAGCGGACAGAGCCAGGATTAACGAACTGAATCGCCGCTGTGCTTAAGCGCAATTCGCTGGCGCCGAAATTACTATGACCACACCAAATAATGATTTGCGATCCTTGGCGCGGGAGTTCCGTTTGGCGCTGGAAGCGCGCCTGGCCGACGCCAGCATGTGGGAATACCGATTGCCTTCTAAGGACGAGGTGGCGGTATTTTGCCGCTCCTACCTGGATGGACTCTTTCCCTTGTATTACGCCAGGGAAGAAGTACGCAACCCAGATGCAGAAGGGTTTCAGGCGAAACTGGATCTGCAGCTGGCGGAACAGATCGTCTATGCCATGCGTTTTGATTTTAACTGCTGCGGGAAAGCCATCCCGGCAAATCTTGCGGAGCTCGCGGGCGAATTGGTAGAGGCGTTGCACGCAAAATTGCAGAGCCTAGCCCAATTGCTGGGCGCAGATTTGCGCGCCGCAATGAAAAATGACCCGGCGGCGAGTGGCTACGAGGAAATATTGTTGAGCTATCCGGGAGTGGAAGCGATTACGGTACAGAGGTTGGCTCATGAATTATATCTTTTGAAGGTGCCATATTTGCCGCGAATGATGACTGAGACTGCGCATAGCCACACCGGCATTGATATTCATCCCGGCGCAAAACTCGACGAATCCTTTTTTATCGATCACGGCACCGGCGTGGTCATCGGGGAAACCGCCACGATCGGCAAGCATGTGACGCTCTACCACGGCGTGACCCTCGGTGCGTTCAATCCCACCAGCCGCCGCGATGCAGACGGAGACCTGGTTCGCGGCCTCTCCAACAAGCGCCATCCTGATATTGAGGACCACGTCACCATCTATCCTGGCGCCACCATTCTCGGCGGCGACACCCGCATTGGCCACCACAGCATCATCGGCGGAAACGTGTGGCTCACGCATTCAGTCGCACCCTACAGCCGGGTGACGGTGAAAGATCCCGAACTACTCATCCGCAGCAGTTCGCATGCCTCCGACGAAGAGTGGTTCCTGGGCAGCTCGATTTAGCAACACTCGCTAGCAACTCAACACTTGCTTTTTGCCCTTGAGCGAAGGCGCTTGTACTTCAGCGCGACCATTCCGCGTGAGAAGGTTTTGTTCTCGAGGAGAGCGAAATCACGTTGCGGGAATCCGCTGGGAAATAGCGGCAGGCCGTCTCCCAGCAAAATAGGCACGACGCCCAAATACAATTCATCCACCTGGTCTGCCTTCAGGAAATCACGCGCCAGTTCACCACCACCCATCAGCCAAATATCTTGGCCACGGCGCTTCCGGATTTCGGCGATCAGCGCGGCAGGAGTTTGATTCGTGAAGATGACGCCACCCCGCTCGCCCGGTGGTTGAGAACCGGACATGACATAGGAAGTCATCGAAGATCCGCCGAACGAGCCGCCCATCTTGAGGGCAACTTCCCAGGTCTTGCGGCCCATTATGGCGGTATCAATTGTCTTGAAGAAGGGCGCCATTGAGTAGTCCTTGGGCATAAAGAGGAAGTCAACGGAGCCGTCACGGCGCGCGATGTACCCGTCGAGGCTGATGCCGAGGCCAAGGACCACTTCGCGCATGGCCAGGATTGTAAACGAGGAACCAATGGCAATCCAGATGCCACAGCTCAATTCCAGATAGTGGCTTTTATTAAGATCCATATGGCTTCTTACAGGCTTCTTGCACGCGCGTTGACACTGCTTGACGCGTCCATTACGCTGAAAAGCTTACACACTGGGACAGAAACCACAGGGAGACGCATGGCTGACGAAAAGCTGCCGACACGAGCCGAGGATTTTTCCGAGTGGTACAACCAACTGGTGCTGAAGGCGCAACTGGCTGACTACGCACCGGTGCGCGGCTGCATGATTGTGCGGCCGTACGGTTGGGCGCTGTGGGAGAACATCCAGCAGGCACTGGATCGGCGCTTCAAAGTCACCGGCCACCAGAACGTAGCGTTTCCGCTGCTCATCCCGAAGAGTTTCATCGAAAGAGAGAAGCATCATGTTGAAGGATTCTCGCCGGAATTGGCGGTCGTCACGATTGGCGGCGGCGAAGAGCTGACCGAACCGCTGGTGCTGCGCCCGACGTCGGAAACCATCATCGGTCACATGTGGTCGAAGTGGATCCAGTCCTACCGCGACCTGCCGGTGCTGATGAACCAGTGGAACAGCGTGGTGCGCTGGGAGCTGCGCACAAAACTGTTCTTGCGCACGCTGGAATTTTACTGGCAAGAAGGCCACACGGCCCACGCCACGCGCGACGAGGCGGTGGAAGAAACCAAGCAAATGCTCGACGTCTACGCCGACTTTGCCGTGAACGAGGCCGCGATTCCCGTAATTCCCGGAGCCAAATCCGACGCGGAAAAGTTTGCCGGCGCCGACGTCACCTATTCCATCGAAGCAATGATGGGCGATGGCAAAGCACTACAGTCCGGAACGTCGCATTTCCTGGGACAAAATTTTGCGCAGGCCTTTGAAGTGAAATATCTCGATCAGAACGGGACTCTGCAGCACTGCTGGACAACCTCCTGGGGGCTCTCCACGCGAATTATCGGTGCCATCATCATGGTGCACGGCGACGATCAGGGACTGGTGATGCCGCCAAAGCTGGCGCCCACTCAAGTCGTGATCGTGCCAATCTACAAGACCGACGAAGAGAAAACGTCGGTCATGAAAACCGCGAAGGAATTGAAGACGCAACTCGTTAAAGCGAACTTGCGCGTGACCCTCGATGAGCGCGAAGGCTTCAGTCCTGGTTGGAAGTTCAACGATTGGGAGATGCGCGGCGTGCCGGTTCGTGTGGAGTTGGGCCCGAAGGACGTGGCCAAGCAGGCGGCCATGCTTGCGCGGCGCGACAAGCCCGGCAGGGAAGGCAAGGTCAGCGCACCGCTGGCGGACCTGGCCGGAACCATCGAAAAGCTGCTGGCAGACATTCACCAGTCGCTCCATGACAAGGCGTTGGCCTTTCGCCGCGCAAACACTCACGAACCTGGCAGCTACGACGATTTCAAGAAGGCCGTCGAGACCGGCTTCGCATTTGCCCATTGGTGCGGCAGTGGCGAATGCGAAGAAAAGATTAAGGAAGAGACTCGTGCCACCATGCGGTGCATTCCGCTGGATCCGGCGGCCGTTATGGGGACCGCCGGCGGGGCGGGCACGGGAACATGTGTACGCTGCGGAAAGCCGGCGAAAGACCGGGCAATTTTCGCGCGCGCCTACTGAGAACTCTCTCGCCAAGTGCGTGCAAATGGAGATAGCGGCCCGGGTGTTACGCCTGAAGAACACCTGCCTGCACGAAATCTCGACAGTCCTTCCGCGCGGTGCTAGCGTAAATCAATAGAAGCAGAATCTGCGCTGCCCAATCTCTACAAGGCGGTGCCCGGAGAGGTTTGCGGTGACTCAGCTAGCCAAAGAATCCCAGCGAAGCCAACGTGGTGCCGGCAAGCTCAAGGCCATCATCTACACCGCGATTCTGGTCGTCGGCGTATTCATGTCGTTCAAGATCGTTCCCCTGTACGTCGCGGCTTATCAACTGAAGGACAAGATGGCCGAGCAAGCTCGCTTTGCCGTAGTTAACCGCTACTCGGATGAGCAAATCCGCGATATCATCTTCAAAACTGTTCAGGACCTTGACATCCCGGCCAAGCGCGAAGACATCAAGGTGGAGCACACCAACCACGGCCTGCGCATCAGCCTGGACTATACGACACCGGTCGATTTTGTGGTTTACCAGACCGTCTGGAATTTCGCTCCCGCCAGTGAGGCGGTTGACATCATGAAGTAGGGCCTTCACGCCCTCTTTCTTCGCCTTTTGGCCTTTCTCCTCCTGCGCTTTCTTCCTGCGCGGCAATCGGCGACAATAGGAGCGTCCACCCTCGGGAGTCATGTTTTGCGCTTTCGCCTAGAAAAAGGCTTCTGGACCTCTCGCTTCGGTCTTGGGCTGCTGATCACCTTCGCCGCTTGCTTCTTAATCGCGGCGTGTGCCTTCACTTATTACTACGTGAAATACTCGCGCATGATCGATGCGCGCTTGTCGGGCCACGTCCTGCAAAACACCACGCAGATTTTTTCCGCTCCCGAACGCATCTCCGACGGCCAAGCCTGGAGCCAGGACGACCTGGTAATGTACCTGCAACGCGCCGGCTATCGTCCCTCTCAAGATGACAATTCCATGGGCCAGTATGTCGTCAATGAGAAGACAGTGGATATCCGACCTTCCAAGGTGTCCTATTTTGCCGGCAACAATGCGCTCGCTATCGAGTTCAAGGGCAACGTGATCCGCTCAATCCGGGCGCTTTCGGGTGGACCGGACATGGGAAGCGCGGACATTGAACCGGCGCTGCTCACGAATTTGTTTGATAGCGCACGAGAAAAGCGGCGGCCTGTGCGGTACGTCGATCTGCCGCCGATGCTGGTTCACGCTATTCTTTCCGCGGAAGACAAGCGCTTCTTCGAACACCCGGGCTTCGATTTCATTCGTATCTTCGGCGCAGCGTGGGCCGATGTCCGCCACAGTCAGCACATGCAGGGCGCCAGCACCATCACCATGCAGGTGGCTCGCACATATTTCCTCTCCACCGATCGCACTTGGCGGCGGAAACTAGCCGAGGCCATGCTGTCTTTTGAACTGGAGCAGCGCTTCACCAAACAGCAGATTTTTGAGATGTATGCGAACGAAGTGTACCTAGGCAATCGCGGGAGCTTTGGCATTCGCGGCTTCGCGGAGGCCAGCGTGGCGTATTTCGGCACCGATCTGCGGCAGCTCACGCTTCCAGAGTGTGCATTTCTCGCCGGCCTGATCCGCGCTCCCAACTATTACTCCGTTTCCGATCGGCATCCGGAACGAGCCGTGCAAGCCCGCGACCGCGTCATGACGCAGATGCTGGACAATAAGTTCGTGAGCGAAGCCGACGTGCAGGACGCCAAGGCCGTTCCGTTGAAACTGGTACGCGCATCCGTAGCGGGCAACGAGGCGCCGTATTTCATCGACATGGTGAAGGACCATCTGCTGGAAAGCTATTCCGGGCCCGAATTGCTGAGCGAGAACTTCCGCGTGTATACGACGCTGGATCCACAGTTGCAGCGCGCGGCTGCCGTCGCCGTGGAAGCCGGCATGAAGAATGTGGATGCGCTCCTACAGAAGCGCTACGAAAAATTGCGCAAGCTGAAAGGGAAGAAGGCCACCCCGGAACTGATCCCGCAGGCGCAGGTGGCGCTGGTGGCGCTGGACCCACGCACGGGCGAAATCAAGGCACTTATTGGCGGCAGGGATTACGGGCAAAGCCAGTTGAACCATGCCTTGGCGCACCGACAGCCCGGTTCCGTGTTTAAGCCATTTGTGTATGCCGCGGCATTCAACAACGCCATTGACGGAGTCCAGCCCATCATCACTCCTGCCACCACAGTCGATGATGAACCCACAGTCTTTGAGTATGACGGCCAGGAATATACGCCCAACAACTACGGCGAGAGATTCATGGGCAAGGTGACGGTGCGGCAAGCGCTGACCAATTCATTGAACGTCGCCACCGTGAAAGTAGCGGAAATGGTTGGTTATGGCCGCGTCGTCCAGATTGCCCGCCAAATGGGATTGGGCTCTAACATCCGTCCGACGCCGGCAGTTGCGTTGGGCGCGTATGAACTGACTCCTGTTGAAGTGGCTGGCGCGTACACCGCGTTTGCTACCGTCGGAACCCGCGCGGAACCTGTGTTCCTGAAGAACGTGACCAGCGCAAGCGGAAACACGCTGGAGAAATATTCTCCCACGAACAAGCCGGTGCTGGACCCGCGTGTGGCTTTCCTGGTCGATAGCCTCATGAAAGATGTGCTGAACAAGGGCTCAGGTGCCGCTGTCCGCGCCAAGGGATTTACGTTACCCGCGGCGGGCAAAACAGGCACATCGCGCGACGGCTGGTTTGCCGGCTTCACCAGCAATCTCGTCTGCGTCGTCTGGATCGGTTTTGACGACAATCACGACCTGGGCTTGCAAGGTGGCCAAACGGCCGCGCCCATCTGGGCTGATTTCATGATCAAAGCCACCGCTCTGCCGGGTTATCGCGACGTCAAGGACTTCGAGATGCCCGAGGGAGTGCAATCCGTAATGATCGATACGGATACCCTGGAGCTGGCCACGCCTAGTTGCCCCACCACCCGCGAAGAAGTCTACGTCAGCGGCTCCGCTCCCACTCAACTCTGCGAACTGCACGGCGGTCACAACCCTGCCACCGCGGCCGGCGGTTTTCTCTCTCACATTTTTGGTGGAGGACCCAAGCCGCCTCAGCCTCCCGGAGCGAATGGCACGCCCGGACAATTGGATCCCAACGCACAGCCGCAGGGCGGTAACTCAGGTGTAGAAGCAGTTACGGCTCCGGAGAAGAAAAAAGGGCCGTTGCAGAAGTTTTTTGGTATCTTTGGGGGTAAGAAGAAGAAAGAGCCGGAGAAACCGCCACCGGAAAAAGGAGATTCGCCATGAAAAAGTATTGCTTGGCGATTCCAGCCGTTTCTGTCCTCGCTTTTGCAACTCTGCTCGCTGCCTATCCCCAGTCCAATCCAGACACTCCTCAGACGCCGTCTGCCACTTCCGCCGCGCCTGCCTCCCCGCCGCTTACTGACGAACAAACGGCCCGGTTAATGCTGGTGCGCAAGCAATACCCGGAAGCGGAGACGATCTTTCGCAGGCTCACCCGCGAGCAGCCGAAGAACGCCGTCTATTGGAATGAACTTGGGATCACGTATCAAAATCAGTCTGAACTCAATTCTGCCCTGAAGTGCTACCAGAAGTCGACCAAGCTCGATGCGCACTATGCCGACCCGCAAAATAATATCGGCACTATCTGGTACGAGCGCAAGAAGTATCCCAAGGCCATCCGGGCTTATAAGAAAGCCATCTTAGTTAAAGACGACTTCGCGGCTTTCTATATGAACTTGGGTTTCGCTTATTTCGGCCAGCAGAACTACGACGATTCCATCGCCTCGTTCCGCAAGGCTCTTCAGATCGATCCTGCGGCCTTTGACAATTCCCGCGCGCGCATGGGCACAGTGATCCAGGATCGCTCCCTTAGCAGCGATCGCGGCAAGTTCTACTTTCTGCTCGCAAAATCGTTTGCCGAGGCGGGCAATGTGGAGCGCTGCGTCATCTATCTGAAGAAAGCCAAAGACGAAGGGTACAAAGACTACGCCACGGCGAAAACCGATCCTTCCTTTGCCGCGGTCCTGAAGGATCCCGCCATTCAGGAAGTCTTGGCATCCAGACCCGAGGAAATGGTTCAGCCTTGAAAGCTTCCTAGCGCCGCTTTTCGCCACAGCTACAATTGTGAAACATCATTGCAATGCCCGGCCGGCGTCTCCACGCTACTACTTTAAGCCGTGAACCAAGTACAGGTCAGAAAGGTGATGGCTATAGGTGTACGCATAAGATTGGCCGTCAGGAGAAATAACCACTGCTTCGCTTTTCATCACGCTGTTGTCCGGCAGCGCAGGAAGTTGTCTCCATAGCTGGCGACGGCCGGAGGCAAGTTCTAGCCGCGAGATCGTCATTGGCTGCTGACGGGTCTGCGAGAGATAAAGAAACTTGCCGTCGCTGGTCCAACCGCTCGGTAACTCTCCCGGTTCTAAGCTGAACTCCTTGTCAGGTTTGTCACTGGAATCGGAAGCGTAAAGCAAAGCACGATGATCCTCGCGAACCGCCAGTATCTGTCCGCTGGGAGAAACGCTGCAGAATGCCACGCCATCCGGGCTGAACGCCCGGGGTTTTCCTGTCTCAATGCTCTGCACGTAGCAGCGTTGCTCGTGGTCCGATTCGGAGCCCACGAATACAATCCGCTTGGCATCGGGAAACCATCTGGCCCCGTCGAACTGGTAGTGCTCAATCGCGCCGCGCTCCAGCGGTTTTGCAGTTCCGGCTCCGGTCGGCAACAACACCATCTGGTCGTTGGGCGGTGGCATTATGGAAAGGGCCCACTTTCCGTCAGGCGACAGCGACTGTGCGGCGCCGGAACCAAGCATGACGGGCGGTGAACCATCGGTGGGTCGCAAACCCACTTGGTAAGAGAATCCGGAATCTTCTCCCTCCTCGCCGAACAGGATTTGTTTACCGTCGGGAGAAATGTCCATGGCGATGGACCAATCCTTCCAGGAAAGCTCGCGAGGTTCCTTTTCGCCGGCGCCCATGAACGAGATGCCGAGCCGCTCATTATCGCGAGACAGCAGCACGCGCCCGTCGCGTGAAATGTCCTCCAAAGAGAGCCCCCCGGCGACGTTCAAGATAGCGCGTGTACGGCCGCTCAAGTTCACGCCGTAAATCGCCCGGCTGACGCCGGAGTGCGCGGCCGCAAACCAGAGCTCATCGCCACGAGGTGTCCAGGCCAGTCCCCGCTCACTTTCCCAGAATTCGGTGAGTACTTTTTTTGTGCCCTGCAGGCTAACGACCATTACCGTACCGCGATCATCCGGCGCTACGGGATGGTCCAGGAAGCCGATGAAGTCTCCCGCTGGGGAAAAACGCGGCGAAGCAATCCATCCGGTGTTTTCGTAAAGCACGTGGCCGACGGGAAATTCCAGCAGGCACTTATGCCCAACTCGTCTCACGACGGCAACCTGACCGTCCGGCGACCAGTCAGCACCCTCCACGTCCGGCACCAGTTCTCGCGGGGCGCCTCCGCCGAGCGGGACGCGCGCGAGAATTCCTGGGTTGGTGCGGTAGCCCATTTCGAACAGTGGCTTTGCGCCTTCCATCAGAACCGCGAGTTCCCCCTGCCGGGAAACACCCAGTAGCACGGCATTTGGTATCCCGAGCGATTGGGAACTGGCTGCACCCAGCCGCTGGGCGTGGATGTCCCCCTTGCTCATATGCCCGCCCACCGTGTACACCACGGAGGCTCCATCAGGAGTGAACCGCGCATCCGTCAACTCCGGAGTCGGCTGGTCAAACGTCAGCCGCTGGAATTCGGGGGGTGCGGACGCTTCCGCGCCGTGCCAGGGGGCAAACTTCCATGCGACTCCGAGCACTACCGCCAGAATGACGACAGCAGCGCTGATCATGGCTAGCGACTGACCCTTCTTGTCTTGGGGATAATTAGTCTCGGGCGGCACCAGGCCTGGTGACGATACCCGCTCCACTTGCGCGATAAACCGGTAGCCACGCCGTGGCACCGTCTCGATATAACGGGGAGCATCCGCGTCATCATTTAAGGTGGCACGAATCTTTTTGACCGCCGTGTTCAGCGCATGATCGAAGTCGACAAACGTATCCTGCGGCCACACGCGACGCCGTAGCTCCTCCCGCGTGACCAGCTCTCCCGGCTTTTCGGCAAGCGCGGCCAACACCTGTAAGGGTTGGTCCTGGCAGCGAAGCCGAATACCATCCTTGCGAAGCACCCCTGCCTGTAAATCCAGCTCATAGGCACCGAAGCTAAGGGTGGCGACTCGCTCTGAATTAAGGGTAACCATGGTGTCCTCGGTGTATTTGACGGAGAAAAGTTGAGGAAAGGTATGAATGTAAAATCGGATTCATCTGCCCTCGGCTCCACAAGTGCCGCTCCTACCGTAAGTTAGCTGGCCACACGCAATCTATCCGCAATCCACCCGCAAACTCTTGAGGTGCCTTGCCGGCGCCGTAAGGTGCGCCTCACCGACCAAGGAGCGTGCGGCAAGGGTGAAGGCCAAACGGAAGATTGCAGCTCTGTTTTTCTTTTGTGGACTTTTGTCATCGAGGCCAACCTGTGCCGGGAATTCCCCGGCGAACCCGGCTCGCCCCGCGGATGCTGCAATACCGCGGAGCATTCCGCTAAGAATATTCCACGATTATTTAGTGGTTGCCGAGGGCCAATTTGGAGACGGTTTGCAGCATCGGAATTTCGTTCTGGACACCGGCACGGCTCCCAGCATCATTGATACAAAGTCCGTGAGGGAACTCGGATTAGCGACGACGGCTTCCACGATGGTTGCGATGGGCAAGATCATACCGACCGGTATCGCCGTTCTCCCGGAACTTGACCTTGGTCCCATACAAGCCGTTTCTCTGCGCGTACAAGTGCAGGATCTTTCGCGCCTGGAACGAGATCTGGGTATATCCGTCGCGGGAATCATTGGACTGGATGTGCTGTCGAAGTCCAGTTTCCGTCTGGACTATGAGAAAAAGCACATGGAGTTTGGCCAGGTCTCCGACGAAGGCATACCCGTATCGTTCGATGAGCGCACTGGCACTGCTGTCGCGCTGGCGAGCATCGAAGGCATACCGGCGCGTTTGTTAGTGGACACAGGTTCTGACCGCGTGGCGGTCCTGGGTAGAAACTTATCGGAAACGAAGCGCCTGGCGCTGCGCACCACCCGGCAGAGGGGCTCGAGCGTCGCCGACCAAGGTATGGAGGTACAGGTATTTTTCGCGCCCGATATTGCCTTTGGCGGAAAACACTTCACCCTGGAAAAAGCCTACTTCATTCCCGACGCTTCATACCCAGCGTTCGACGGCATCCTGGGTGTGCGCGCACTGGGATTTCGCGCCATTGCTTACGATCGGGCGCGTTCCGCGATCTTCCTGCAGAAATAGCCTGAGGTTCCGCATTGCTTAGCCGCACCGTCTGCTAGAATATCTGCCAGATGAATCAGCGGCCGCCATGGCTCCGCAAAGCTTCACCAATGCTTCTGACGGGTATTTTTTTCTTCTTTACCCCACGACTTCCCGCTCAGCAACCCCCCTCTCCCTCCTCGGCAGCTGCTCTTAACCATTCACTGGTTCCTGTTTACCTCGTTTTTCCCTTTGAAAACGCCGGAGCTCCTCCGCGCCTCGATTGGATTGGGGAAGGTCTGGAGGAATTGACCATCCAACGCCTATCCCACGCGGGCCTGCAGGTGTATTCGCACTCCGGACGCGTCAACGAAATGGATCGCTACGGGCTTCCAGACTCCGCCAAACTTAGCCGCGCGTCCATGCTGCACGTCGCGCAAGAGATGGACGCGGACTACGCAGTTTTCGGCAGCTTCGCTTCTGACGGCAAAACCCTCACCGTGAATGCTCGTCTGATGCGCATCAATCCCGCGGCGCTGCTGCCAGCCGTTACCGAGCATGGTCCGCTGGATTCGCTGATGGAATTGCACAACCGAATCACCTGGCATCTGTTGACGGCCACGGACCACAGTTACCCGCTGAGCCTCGTCGAATTTTCCAAACTGCAGCGGTCCCTCAGTCTCGCCGCATTTGAGCAATACATCCGCGGCTTGCTGGCGAGTGACGACGATGTCCGTTTACGTGATTTGAAAGAAGCCGCAAAGCTGGAGCCCGAGTGGCCCGATCCTGCCTTTGCGATTGGCCAGATCTATTTTGCTCGCAATGACTGCAATTCCGCTCTGCCTTGGTTTGGCCGTGTCCCCGCGACAAATGCTCGTAGCGTGGAAGCCATTTTCTCAATCGGGGTGTGCCGCCTGCGTCTTGGCCAGGCCGAACAGGCGGAACAAGTGTTTTCTTCCTTGCAGGAGGGATTGCAACACAGTTTGGTTGCCGGCGCGGAATTGCCCGAGATCCTGAATAACCTGGGGCTGGCGCGCGCACAGCAAGGCAATCTGGCGGCTGCGCAAACCGCAGTGGGCCGCGCCAGAGACCTCGATCCTGACGAGGACGACTATCCTTTCAATCTCGGCTTGCTGGCGCTTGGTCAGACTGAGTTGTCGATCGCCGCCACTCACTTTCGCGAAGCCGTCCGCCGGGAACCCGATAATCCGGAAGATCTTGCTTTTCTGATCTACTCGCTTCAGAAAGCCGGGAAAAATGCCGAAGCCGACCTGGAGCGCGGGAACGCCGTGGCAGCGTTGGGTGACAAAACGCTGCCGGCAATCAAGGTCGATGCCAAGGGCGACAATCTGCTGAAGTATCAACGTGTGACGAAAGAACTGGATCCCACTACGTTGCCCTTGGAACTGGAAAATCCTTCCCTGCACCCCTCCGTGACGACAGCGGGTTCCTCAATCAAAGTGACTCCCGCGGCCCACCTTCGCCTCGGACGGCAGCAATTGATCGCCGGGCATCTGGATATCGCGGAACAGGAATTTCGCGCTGTGATCGTCGCGGATCCCAAGAATACGTCCGCGCACCGCGAACTCGCGGACATCTATCGCCGCCAAGGGAAGCTGGATGATGCCGTGAAAGAATTGCAACTGTGTCTGGCGGTGCGCGATTCAGCGATCGAGCGCACCATGCTCGCGCGTATTTATCTGGAGCAGAAGAAGCCGGATCTGGCGCGCGCCGAGGTAGAAAAAGCGGTCAAGCTGGCGCCGAACTACGCGGGAGCCAAGGAATTGCTTCAGCATCTGGGAACTAACAGTCCCACGGGAGGTGCAAAATGAGCGCTCGTGGAGCTGACAGAGAAAATCGTATTTGGCCTGCATTATTTCTGATGCTTTGTTGCGCGGTGCTTGCCGCGCTGGGCTTCGCTGCGCTGGTCTCAACGGCGTACGCAGAAACGCAGACCGGCCCGCTCGTTCTCGAGTTGAAACTGAATGGCGCCGTCGAGCCGATCCTGGCGACTTACATTGATGAAGGGCTGGCGGATGCCGCTAAGCGCAATGCCGCTCTTGTCCTGATCACGATGGATACGCCTGGGGGCCTCAGCGACTCCATGACCGACATCATTCATCACATTCTGGATTCGCCTGTGCCCGTGGCCGTATTCATTGCGCCCGACGGCGCGCGGGGAGCATCGGCTGGCTTTTTCATCCTGCTTTCTGCCGACATTGCGGCCATGGCTCCCGGCACACACACGGGCGCCTCCACGCCGATTTTGATGCCTGGCGTGTTCAATATGCCCGTGGACGAAGTTCTCCGCCGCAAATTGAACAACGATGCCACTGCCTTTCTGCGTAGTTTCACCGAAAAACGCGGCCGCAATCCCAAACTTGCGGAGACCGCCGTCACTGAGGCGCGGGCATTCACCGCAAAAGAGGCGCTGGACGCCCACCTAATCGATCTGATCGTGGCCGACAAAGACGAACTCCTGCGTACGCTGAATGGCCGCGAAATCACCCGCTTCAACGGAAAGACGGCAAAGTTATCTTTGGGCAACTACAACGTAGCGCAGTTTGAACTTTCCGCGCGGCAGAAATTCCTCGCCAGAATCGTAGAGCCCGACGTATTCTTCATCTTGCTGATCGTTGGCGTTCTCGGTTTATACACCGAATTCACCCATCCCGGGGTGATCGCTCCCGGCGTCATTGGCGGAATCTGTGCGGTGCTCGCTCTGTACGCGATGCAATTGTTGCCCGTGAATTTCGCCGGCGTGCTTCTGATACTGCTCGCTGTGGCGCTCTTTATCTTGGAGGCGAAGTTTACCAGCCATGGTGTTTTGCTTTTCGGCGGCATCATCGCCATGCTTCTGGGCGCCATGTTCCTCATTCGCTCGCCGTTGACCGCGGGTGGTGTGAGTGTGGGCGTGGCCCTGGCCGCGACGATTCCGTTTGCTTTCATCACTGTGTTTCTCATGCGCCTCGTCCTGAAATCTCGCAAATGGAAGAGCGCCACGGGCAAAGAAGAATTGCTGGGAGAGGAAGGCGTGGCCACGACGCCGTTGCCCGCCGGTGGTGAAGGGCTGATTCGCATCCACGGAGAACTGTGGCGTGCGCTCGCCAAAGACGCTGTGCCAGAAGGCACCAGGGTGCGGGTGCTCCGTGTAAATGGCTTGAAACTCGAAGTCGAGCCAGTGGCGCAAGGTGCCGCCATCGCGAAGTAAAGTTTTCAATGAAAGTGAGAGTCAGAGTCGGAGGAGGTCTCACATGTTTCAAGTAGGTGGCATTGGACTGCTGTTCATCTTCTTCATTTTTCTGATCTGGATCTGGAATTCGCTGTACATCATTAAGGAGTGGGAGCGCGGCGTGGTGTTGCGCCTGGGGCGCTTGCTACCTGAGGCAAAGTCAGCCGGCCTGAACCTGGTTTTCTGGCCCATTGAGACGCTGTATCGCATCAATATGCGGCTGGAAACACTTGACGTTCCCCCGCAGGACATCATCACCCGCGACAACGTCTCCGTAAAAGTCAACGCGGTTTGCTATTTCCGGGTGGTCGACGCCAACCTGGCCATGTCGCAAGTGCAGAATTATCAGTACGCCACTTCGCAGCTGGCCCAGACCACGCTGCGCAGCATCGTCGGGCAATTCGAACTGGATGAAATCCTCTCGCAGCGCGAAAAGGTGAATGCGAAATTGCAGGTCATTCTCGACCAGGATACCGAGCCCTGGGGGATCAAAGTCGGCAAGGTGGAAGTCAAGCAGGTGGACATTCCGGAACAGATGCAGCGTGCCATCGCCAAGCAGGCCGAAGCCGAACGCGAACGCCGCGCCAAGATCATCCATGCCGAAGGCGAGTTCGAGGCTTCGCAAAAACTAGCTGATGCCGCCAAGGTCCTGGAGACCCAGAGCTCCGCCATCCAGCTCCGCTACCTGCAGACCCTGACCGAGATAGGTGTCGAAAAGAACACAACGATTGTTTTTCCGCTTCCAATCGATATTATAAATAAGTGGACACAGGCTTTAGGGGGCTCGAATAAGTAGATATGGCTTCTGGGGGAAGAAAAAGCGCAGGCGAGCGGGTGCTTGAAGGGAAGCACGTCATCGGGCTGTTTTTGTTGATGCTGCTCTTTTCCGGTGTGTTTTTCACGCTCGGCTACGTTATGGGGCGCAATCAGTACGATGGACAGGTGCGCGCGGCCACCACCGGTTCGCGCACCCCGGACACTATTGTTTCTACAAAAAATAACGTCGCAACGAATAAACCCTCTCCTGCCGAGCCTCTGGAGAACGAATCCGATCCCGCCACTACCTCCAACAAATCCGACTGGGAGTTTTACAACAATAACACTCCGGCGAAACGCGAACCGCGCCTCGACCCTGCTCCCATGTCCTCGAGCAATACGCCAGCAGCAAAATCCGTGAACACGGTGGCGCGAGTCGAACCGCCAACTCCCGCGCCAGTTGCGACGCCGGTCACGATTACAGCGAAGAGCAGCAAACCGGTCGCAGCAGTGCCAGCGAGTTCCAGCAGCACGATTCTCTTGCAGGTGGCTGCCGTCAGCAGGCAGGATGACGCTCTCTCCATTGCCAGCAGCTTGCAAAAAAAACGCTTCCCGGCCACCGTGCTCGCTCCGCAAAAAGATAAGTTCTACCGCGTGCAGGTCGGTCCCTATAAGGATCAAAAATCGGCCGAGGCCGCGAAGAAGGCTCTGGAGGGCGCAGGCTTCAAGGCCTTCTACGTTAAGCACTGATGCCGTCGCTTCCCTGGCATTTCTACCTGCGGCCTCACCGTTCAACTGAAGTTCCCGCGCTGGCCCGCTTTATCCTGGCAGCGATAAGCGGCGCGCTGCTATCTCTTTCCTATCGCGGCGCTCACCCGAGCATCTTTTCGTGGTTTTGCTTGACCCTGCTGCTGGCCAGCATATTCGGCTCGCGGGCTCGCGTGGCTTTCGGCTGCGGCTTCCTGCACGGCATGGCTTTTGTGGTGACATGCGTGTCGTGGATCGCAGAAACTCTGTCGCTGCATGGCGGCATGTCGGCGGCCGCGGGTTGGGGCGTTTTGCTTTTGATTGCTGCGGTATGGGCCGCAGCGATCGGCGTTTTTGCCTGGATCGTGCAGCGATTGTCGCGGCGCAGTACTGCGCTGGCGCTGCTAGGCGCGCCATTCCTCTGGATTTCCACCGAAGTTTTTCGCACCTATCTGCCAGAGATTAGCTTTGCGTGGTCGCTGCTGGGTTATCCGGCGGCGGGAAATCCAGCGGTGGTGCAGCTAACGACGATCACGGGAGTCTACGGCGTGTCGTTTCTGGTCGCCGCCTTTAATGCGCTGCTGTTGTGGGGCGACTTCAGCAAAACACCCGCCGAGCGGAACAAGCGATGGGGCATCGTGGGCGCCGTAACCTTGCTAATGCTGGCGGTGATGATCGCCGGTTCGCGATTAGTACCAAAGGCCGAAGCGCACCATCTCGCTCGCGTTGTGCAGCCGAATTTCCCGGAGAACCTACAATATGTGGGCGATTGGTACACGGAGCACAAAGCAGATTTGGCGGATCTGGAGCAACTGAGCCTGCGCCCCTCTTCCGATGGCCGCCAACCCGATCTTTTGATCTGGCCGGAAGCGCCTGCCCCCTTTTCATTTCAGGATCCCCGCTTCGGTCCGGTGATCACCCGTATCGCGCGGGAGTTCCACCATCCCGTTGTCGTCGGTATCATCGAGTGGAAGCCGGAGCCAGTGAAGATCAATGGAATCATGCGCACGGGAGTGGCGCCCTACAATAGTGCCGCGGCCGTCAACGAACTCGGCCAGCGCATTTTTTCCTACGACAAGATGCACCTCGTACCGTTCGGCGAATACGAGCCGTTTCCTCTGATCCATCAGGTGGTCAACAGCGTCTCCGAAGAAGTAGGCGGTTTCCGCAAGGGAACCGGGCGCAGCGTCGGCAAATTCTCGAATGACACCACGTTTTCCGTGTTCATCTGTTACGAGGCCATTTACGCGAACGAAGTGCGCCAGTTCGTCAATCGCGGTGCGCAGTTGCTCATTAATATTTCCAACGACGGATGGTTTGGTACCTCCGATGCCGCCGAACAGCACTTGCGAATGGTGCGTGTCCGAGCGGTCGAGAATCGCCGCTGGATTGTGCGCGACACTAACAGCGGTATTACCGCGTCCATCGATCCCTACGGCAACGTCGAGCGCGTCATGCGGCGCGATGTGCGGGATTCTGCGGATCTTCATTACGACTTCCGCACCGACAAGACCATTTACACGCGTTTTGGCGATTGGTTCGCCTGGATGTGCGTTGTCGTTTCCGTTATTCTGTTTATACTTACACTTAGAAAGGTAAAGTAGGGCCGGTCCTGAGCGACAACACAGGTGGCTTACAACACTCCATGATTCTTGAAGATCTGCAGCATCAATATGACGGCTTGAAGCAGCGCATTGCGCTCGTTCGGAGTTATCTTTGACGGTGAACAGAACCGTGCTCGCCTGAAGTCGCTCGAACAGCGTACCTCTGATCCCAACTTTTGGAGCAATCCCGAAGAAGCACAAACCGTTCTTCGCGAACGCAAACGCGTGGAAGGCCAGATTGCCGCCGACGAAAAGCTGGCGTCGCTGGCCAGCGACATTGAAACCTACATTGAACTGGCCAAAGGTGAAACCAACGCTGAGCAAAAAGAAGATTTGCTGAAGGATCTGAGCCACGAACTCACCGGCGCGGATACCTATGTCGGCGAGCTGGAGACGCAAACCTTGCTCTCCGGCGAAAACGATCATCTGAACGCGATTATGACCATCAAACCTGGCGCCGGCGGCACCGAGTCGCAGGACTGGGCCTCTATTCTTCTGCGCATGTATTTGCGCTGGGCAGAACGAAAGGGAATCAGCGCCAACGTTTTGGATGAAACGCCGGGCGAAGAAGCGGGCATCAAGAACGCTACGGTTGAATTCAGCGGCGAAAATGCTTACGGCCTGCTGGCTGGAGAAACCGGGGTGCACCGGTTGGTGCGGATTTCACCGTTCGACCAAGCGGCGCGCCGTCACACGTCCTTCGCTTCCGTGTTCGTCATTCCCGAAGTCGATGACCGAATCGAAGTGAACATCAAGCCGGAGGACATCAAACTGGATACGTTTCGCGCGGGTGGCAAGGGCGGGCAAAACGTCAACAAAGTGGAGACGGCTGTGCGCCTCACGCACATACCCACCGGCGTCATTGTTGCCTGCCAGGCAGAACGCAGTCAGCACAAGAACCGCGAATTTGCGATGAAGATGTTGCGCTCTAAACTCTACGACATGGAAATGCAAAAGCGCCGCGATGCCACCGACAAGCTGGATGAATCGAAACTGGACATTTCCTTCGGCAGCCAGATTCGCTCCTACATCATGCAGCCCTATCGCCTGATCAAGGACCATCGAACCAAGTTCGGTGTTGGCGATGTCGACCGCGTACTCGACGGCGACATTGATCCGTTCATTCGCACGTACTTGCTCGCCAAGAGAACCAAGGGCAAGCTCGAAGTCCAGCCAGACGACGATTTCGACGCTGCGTAGTTCTGGTGTCCCCGGAAAAAGCGACCGTCAGTTTTACTACACTGCCTGCGGCTGAACTTCCGTCTTCACCGTGAATTGTTTTCCCTCGGCTTTCCGCGTTTCTCGGTCACAATTTCCCGGGCGTTCAGTGCCTCCGCTGCAATGTCTGCGCGAACTCCACTTCGGCCGCATTCTCTCCGTGGTTGAACAAAAACAGAAATGTGCCTTTTTCTCCATCCATCTCTCGTAATTCCACCACCGCCGGAACCTTCCATTCCGGCTGCGCCAGCCCCGCCTACTGCGCCAGGATTTCTCCCAGCGGATGCATCGGCATCGGCTTGGCCTCGTTCGGTTGTCCCAGAAATGTTCCCAGGAGTATCGCGCCGCCAACTTGCCCGACAAAGATCTCGCCTATCTCGAAGGCACCGCCTCATTCTGAGCCGGATAGGCAGACGCAGTTAGGCCAGGCACCGGCCAACACTGGGCCGGAGCGCCATTCAAGCCGAATTTCCGTCCATTCGCTGCAATTCTAAGGCGGCGAGAATCAATGCGTTGATTCACATCGGAACGAATGGTAGCCTTTCAAAGAGGAAGTCTGCTCCCCGCAGGGCGCGCAGGCATGGGTCTGTCAGCCCCGCAACCTCCCGAGAAGGCCACAAGATAGGAGAGACGCTTTGAGCGAAGCTAAGAGGAATTTTCTATTTACTTCCGAATCGGTGACGGAAGGCCACCCGGACAAGATTGCCGATCAGATTTCCGATGCCGTTCTTGATGAAGTGATGCGGCAAGACCCCAAGGGTCGTGTCGCCTGCGAGACGCTGGTGACCACGGGCTTGGTTGTGGTTTCGGGAGAAATCACCACCACCGCGCACATCGATTACGACGAACTGATTCGTAAGACCGTCGAGCAGGTCGGCTACGACAACGCTCTCTATGGTTTTGACTCCACCACTTGCGCGGTCATGTGCACCATCAAGCGCCAGTCTCCCGACATTGCCATGGGCGTGGATACGGGCGGCGCTGGCGACCAGGGCCTGATGTTCGGCTACGCCTGCAACGAGACCGAAGAGCTGATGCCCATGCCGATCCAGTTGGCCCACCGCTTGACGCAACGCCTCTCCGAAGTCCGCAAGAGCAAGAAAGTCGATTTCCTCCGTCCTGATGGAAAATCCCAAGTCACCGTTGAGTATCGCGATGGAAAGCCGGTTCGCGTAGATTGCGTGGTCATCTCCACGCAGCACAGCGACACCGTTCCGAACGAGGACTTGCGCAACGCCATCATGGAGCATGTGATCAAGCCCATCATTCCGGCGCACATGCTCGACGCAAAAACGAAATTTCACATCAATCCCACTGGTCGCTTCGTCATCGGCGGACCCATGGGCGATGCGGGACTCACCGGGCGCAAGATTATCGTGGATACCTATGGCGGCTACAGCCGGCACGGCGGCGGCGCGTTCTCTGGCAAAGATCCGTCGAAGGTTGACCGCTCGGCATGCTACATGGCACGCTACGTCGCCAAGAACATCGTCGCTGCCGGTCTGGCTTCGCGCGCGGAAGTTCAGCTCGCGTACGCTATCGGGGTGGCCGAGCCGGTCTCCGTGATGGTCGATACCTTCGGCACTGCAACCATTCCCGAAGAAAAGATCACCGCGCTGGTCCGCGAGAACTTCAAGCTCACTCCAAAAGCTATCATCGAAACGCTCGACCTCCGCAAGCCGATCTACAAGGCGACCGCTGCCTACGGGCACTTTGGCCGCAAGGGCGATGGTGGTTTCACCTGGGAGCGTACTGACCGCGCCGATGCTTTGCGCAAGGCTGCGGGACTGAGCGTAGAAGCTGAGGTCGCGGCTCGCCGCTAGCTCCGGTGGCGCGTTTGTTACCGAGCGCGCCGGTCGAAAACTTTTTCTCTCAACTGCAGGTGAGTCCCGCTTGCTGCTGGGACGCAACAATTCAGTTCAACCGCCCCAGAACGAATCTCAACTTCGAGGAGTGTGCGAATGGCTACGGCAGAACTCAAAAAGGGTGATGTGAAAGATATCCGGCTTGCCGACGCGGGTAAACGCAAGATCGAATGGGCGGCGCAGCAGATGCCCGTGCTGCAGTCCATCCGCAAGCGCTTCATCACGGAGCAGCCGCTGAAAGGCCTGCGCGTTTCCGCTTGTCTGCATGTGACCAGCGAAACCGCCAACCTGATGATCGCTCTGCGCGACGGCGGTGCGGACATCGTTCTCTGCGCATCGAATCCGCTTTCCACGCAGGATGAAGTGGCGGCCTCGTTGAACCGCGACTTCTCCATCCCCACTTACGCCATCAAGGGCGAGGACAACAACACCTACTACGATCACATGAAGGCTGCGCTGGAGCACAAGCCCCAGTTCACTATGGACGACGGTTGCGACCTCGTGACCATGCTGCTCACCAAGCGCCAGGATCTCGTCTCCAACGTCATTGCCGGCACCGAAGAAACCACCACCGGCGTCATCCGGCTGCGCGCCATGGCCAAGGACGGCACGCTGAAGTATCCGATCATTGCCGTGAATGACGCGATGACCAAGCATTTCTTCGACAATCGCTACGGCACCGGGCAATCCACTCTGGACGGCGTGATTCGCGCTACCAACGTGCTGATTGCGGGGCTGAAAGTGGTGATTGCCGGCTACGGTTGGTGCGGTCGTGGCGCCGCCATGCGCGCCAAGGGTCACGGCGCGGACGTCATCATCACTGAAATTGATCCGGTCAAGGGCATTGAGGCCGTGATGGACGGTTTCCGCGTGATGCCGATGATCGACGCCGCAAAAGAGGGTGACGTCTTCATCACCGTCACCGGAAACAAGAACGTGATTCGCCGCGAGCACTTTGAAGTGATGAAGGGCGGCGCGATCGTTTGCAACTCCGGCCACTTCAATGTGGAGATCGAAATTCCCGCGTTGGAAGGATTGTCCACGGGCAAAAAGGAAGTTCGTCCGCTGGTCGATGAATTTCTGCTGAAGGATGGGCGGAAGATTTATCTGATCGCTGATGGGCGCCTGGTGAACCTCGCCACCGCCGAAGGTCACCCGGCCGCGGTTATGGATATGAGCTTTGCGAACCAGGCTCTTTCCGCGGAATACCTGGTGAAAAACCACAAAAACATGCAGCCGCAGGTTTACGTGGTTCCCGAACATCTGGACCGCGAAATCGCCAAGCTCAAGCTCGAGTCAATGGGGCACCATTTGGACAAACTGACGGCGGAGCAGGAACAGTACCTGGCTTCCTGGCAGGAAGGCACCTAAAACAAGTCATTCCGACGCCAGCAATTTGATAATCTCTTTGGGCACGCTACGGCGTGTCCCTTAGTTTTGGTGCCTGCAAATGTGGGATTACTGCGGACATTCCCTTGAAACCGCGCGGCTGCGTGGCGCCAGGTATGCCGACGTGCGCGTGATGCACATGCGCCAGCGCGACCTCACGACGAAAAACGGGCAGGTGGGCACGCTGGGCCAAAGCGAATCCATCGGCTTGGGTATTCGCGTGATTGCGAATGGCGCGTGGGGATTTGCCTCCACCGACCAACTCACGCGCGAAGGCGTCGCATCGTGTGCCGCGCAAGCCGTAGCCATCGCGAAGGCCTCAGCCTTGGCGAAAAAAGAAGCAGTGCAGTTGGCGCCTGAGGAAACCTACGTCGACAGCTGGCAGGGACCGTGCCAGAAAGATCCCTTCGAGATTCCCCTGGAAACGCAATTGGATCTGTTGCTTGCGGCGGATGCCGCCATGCGCAAAGTAAAAGGCGTCACCCTGGCAGAAACCGATTTGCAGTTTCGCAAGATTGACTCGTGGTTCGCCTCCAGCAGTGGTTCCAAAATTCATCAGCGGCGCGTAACTTCCGGTTGCGGCATCGCCGCGACTTGCTTCAAGGGAGATGCTATTCAGAAGCGCTCCTACCCGAACAGTTTCGGCGGGCAACACATTCTGGGCGGTTATGAACTGGTGGAATCGCTGGAACTGCTGAAGCACGCGCCCCTTATCGCGGAAGAGGCGGTAGCCTTGCATGATGCGGCGCAGTGTCCGGAAATGATCGGCACGCTGATCCTGGGTGGCAGCCAGTTGGGCCTGCAAATCCACGAATCGGTTGGCCATCCCATTGAACTGGATCGCGTGCTTGGTCAGGAAGCGAATTTCGCCGGCACCAGCTTTCTCACGCTCGACAAACTCAATCACTTGCAATACGCCTCGCCGATCGTCAACGTGGTGGCCGACGCGCGCATTTCGCACGGGCCCGGGCTCGGTTCGTTTGCCTACGACGACGAGGGCGTGCCCGCACAGTGCATCGACATCATCAAGGGCGGCGCATTCCGCGGCTATCTTTCCAGCCGCGAAACCGCCCATCTGGTTGGTCTGAATCGCTCCGGTGGCACGGTGCGGACCGAAGGATGGAACCGCCTGCCGATGATCCGTATGACCAACGTCAGCATACTCCCCGGCACCTGGACCCCCGAACATTTGATCGCGGATACGGACGATGGCGTCTTCATGGAGACAAACCGCTCCTGGTCCATCGACGACCGCCGCTACCAGTTTCAGTTCTCGACGGAAATTGCCTGGGAGATTCGGGGCGGCAAAAAAGTTCGCATGCTGAAAAATCCCAGTTACAGCGGCATCACCACCGAATTCTGGAATTCATGCGACGCCATTTGCAACGCGGACCACTGGGTCTTGTGGGGCACGCCGAATTGCGGCAAGGGCCAGCCTATGCAAACCATGGGCACCGGGCACGGCGCCGCGCCGGCGCGCTTCCGCAACGTCAAAATCGGAACAGCCTTCTCTAACGAATGAGCGCAAAAAGCACAAAACGAGGGGCCACGGGGCTCCGCAAAGCCGCGGCCGTCGCGCAGTTGCGGTCAGAGCGAGAATTGCACGCCATCATTGACACGGTGCTTCGCCTGGCGAAAGCGCGCGGCATCCCGGAAACCGAAGTTCACGTCGAAGAAGTAATTGACGCGCTCACGCGCTTCGCCAACAACGCCATTCACCAGCATGTTGCCGAGCACGGCGTGGTGGTTTCCATTCGTACCGTGCTAAACGGCCGAACCGCTCGCGTGACCACCAACCGTCTGGACGAAGACGCGTTCCGCTCCGCCTTGGATGATTGCTTGTCACTCGCAGCCAGCCAACCGAAAGATCCGCTTCTTTTGCCGATGCCGGGCAAACAGAAATATCGCAACGTGCAGCGATTCGTTCCGGCCACCACCTCGGTCACTGCGGAAGAGCGCGCCCGCGCCGTGAAACGTACTTGTGAGGTTGCCGAGCGTTCCGGCCAGGTCGCTGCCGGCATATTCTCGACCGGCCAAAGCCAGACGCTTCTGGGCAATTCGCGCGGCCTGTTCGCTTCCTACCGGCAGACGCAGGCGGAGTTCTCCGTCACGATGCAGCACGGCTCCGCTACCAGTTGGGCCAAGGCAAATTCCGCTGACGCGCGCCAAGTCGATCCCTTGGCTCTGGCCATCACCGCCAGCGAAAAAGCCGAGCTGGCCCAGAATCCCATCGAACTCGCGCCCGGCCGCTACACGGTCATTCTAGAACCGGCCGCTGTTCTCGACCTCGTCGGCTTTCTCTTCTACGACTTTTCCGCCACGGCGGTCCGCGACAAGCGTTCCTGCCTCTCGGGGCGCGTGGGCAAGCCGCTCTTTGGCAGGAACATCACGCTCAGCGATGACGTCTACCACCCAGAGCAGTTGGGCTTGCCATTCGACGGCGAAGGCCTGCCCCGGCAGCGCGTGCTCCTCGTCGACCGCGGTATCCCGAAAAATCTCGTCTATTCCCAGCGCTCTGCAAAGCTCGCTCACAAAAAAAACACGGGCCACAGCTTCGCTCTTCCCAACGAGTTCGGCGAAGCGCCCATGAACCTGGTCCTCGCCGGCGGCAACTCTTCGGTGCCGGAGATGATCGCCTCGACCGATCGGGGTTTGCTGGTTACCCGCTTGTGGTACATCCGCGAGGTTGACCCCTACGAGAAGATCATGACGGGCATGACTCGCGACGGATTATTCCTGGTGGAGAAGGGCAAAGTGGGTTCTGCCGTGCGGAATTTCCGATTCAATCAATCGGTTTTAGAGATGCTTCGGAACGTCGAGCTTCTCGGCTCCTCGCACCGGGCCACGGCGGAGGAGTCCTTCGAAATGGTCGTTCCGCCCATGAAAATCGGCAATTTCCAATTTAGCGAAGTCACGAAATTCTAGCTACTTGGCCTTCTTGCCGCCATCAGGAAACCGATTCATTCCAGAAAAATTCTGCATTGTACTTTGCGCGTCGCGCCGACTATTAAACTACTATGTGTGGTTTTCCCGCAGCCAGGTCCAAGCGGCGCCAGCCCAACTGGGGTCACCCGGACCATGACGCCTGCGGAACCGGCTTTATCGCCGGTCTAAGCGGTCCTCCCCGGTACGAAATCCTCCAAATGTCCCTGCAGGCGCTAGAACGCCTCTCGCACCGCGGCGGTGTCGACGCCGATGGCGCCAGTGGCGATGGGGCAGGCTTGCTGACCTCGCTCCCAACAGATTTCTTCCGCGCGCGGGCGGCCGAAGAGCAGATCACTTTGGGCGAGCTCTTTGGTGTCGGCATGCTCTTTGTACCCGCGTCGCGCCATTCCGATGCTCGCGCGGCCATGGAAGACGCCATCGGGCGCGGCAAATTGCGGCTGGCGGGTTGGCGCCGGGTTCCGGTGAACTCCAATGCCCTGGGCCAGCGCGCCTTTGAAACCATGCCGGAAATCTGGCAGTTCTTCATTGAGCCGTTGCCTACGAAAAACGCCGTGGCCAATGCCGCCGACAGGTTTGAGCGCAGCCTGGCGCTTCTTCGCAAGCGCGCGGAATCCATGCTGCCCGAGCGCAGCTATTTGTGCTCGCTCTCTTCCCGCACCATGGTTTACAAGGGCTTGCTGACCCCCTGGCAATTTCCTCGTTTCTTCGAGGATCTCTGCCGCCCGGAATTTGCTGTTAACTTCGCCATTTTCCACCAGCGGTATTCCACAAACACTGAGCCCTCTTGGCAACTGGCCCAGCCGTTCCGCTACGTCGCCCACAACGGCGAAATTAACACCGTGGTCGGTAACCGCCGCTGGCTGCATGCCCGCGAACGCGAAATTCGCAAGCGTATCGGTGTTGGCAAATGGTTTCATCTGCTCGAAGAAAACGTGAGCGATTCGGCCAGCTTTGATAACGCCCTGGAAATCGAACTGCTCGAAGGCAAGACCGTTGAGGCATCCATGCTCGCGCTGGTGCCGCCGGCGTTCCTCCACGATCCCTTTCTCTCCGACGATGTGCGCAGCGCGCTGGAAACGTTGTCGCATGAAGCTGAACCGTGGGACGGCCCCGCGGCGCTGGTGTTTAGCGACGGAGTTTCCGTGGGCGCAAAGCTGGATCGCAACGGGTTGCGGCCGATGCGCTATACCGTGACGCACGATGGCTTGGTGATTGCCGGTTCGGAGACCGGACTTGTTGATCTGGACGAGTCGCGCATCGCGGAGCGCCATCGTTTGGGCCCCGGTGAAATGATTCTCGCGAACCCGACCAAGGGTGTTCTGCTGCGATGGCGCGAACTCCTGAAGAGTGTGGCGCAGCAATATCCACGCAAAGCCGCTTCGCAACGAAGGCGGGTGCACCTGGAAACGCCAGCGTGCCGCATTCGTATAGAAGAACCGAAGCGCCTTGCGGGTGCCGCAGGCTGGTCCGAAGATCAGTATAAGATTTTGTTTCGCCCCCTCCTGAACGGCAAAGAAGCCGACTGGAGCATGGGCGACGACGCGCCTCCAGCATTTCTTTCGGCACTCGCCCGGCCATTGTGGGATTACTGCAAGCAGCGTTTCGCTCAGGTGACGAATCCCCCGATCGATCCGCTGCGTGAACAGCACGTCATGTCCCTGGAAGTGCCCTTGGGCCACGGTCATTTTCTTGCCGGCCCACTCATCAGCGTCTCAGAACTCGCTGTTCTTACCGCGTCGCTCGGCAATGCGAAACTTCTCGATTTTACTTTTCCTGCCAACGAAGGAGTCTCGGGTGCGCGCCGTTGTTTGACGCAGTGCAAAACTACCCCTCTGAGTAGCGACGTGCGTCCGGGAGTCCTACTCCTTTCCGATCGCCGGGTCAGCTGCGATCGCGCCGCCGTTCCGGCACTCCTGGCGACGTCGGGTGTATGGAAGGCCATGGTGGCGCAGGGTCTTGCGGATGTGCCCCTGGTTGTCGAGACCGCGCAAGTTTACGATACCCACCACGTCGCCATGTTGATTGCCGCGGGTGCCAGCGCCGTCGTTCCGTACCTCGCGGAAGAATTCGCCGAATTGGAAGAGCCGGGCTCGTTTGAAAAAGTGCGTGCCGCCATGTACGCCGGGTTGCGCAAGGTCATCGCGCGCATGGGAATTTCCACGCTGGCCAGCTACCGCAACAGTCACTTGTTTGAAGTTCTCGGACTCGATGACAATATTTGTCGCGAGTATTTCGAAGACGCCGGCTACTATCCCGGCACGAAGACGCTCGACCTCCTGTTCGAGGATTACCTGAAGATGCACGCGGCGGCCTATGCGGGCCCGACAGAAGAACTCGGCGACAACGGTCTGTTCCGCTTCCGCAAGGGCGCCGAACTGCACGCGAATTCGCCAGAGTTTATCCGGCGGGTGCACGCACATGTGCGCAAAGCCGGACAAACGGAATTCACGGCCATCGAGCAACTGGCCAAGGCCGAGGGCGCCACATTTTTGCGCGATCTGCTGGAGATGGTTCCCGAGCAGCCTGTGGCCCTCGCCGAAGTTGAGCCGCTCGAATTCATCCTACGTCGTTTCAGTACCCAAGCGATGTCTCTCGGTTCGCTCAGCCCCGAAGCGCACAGGACTCTTTCCATCGCTATGAATCAGATGGGTGGGCGAAGCAACACCGGCGAGGGCGGCGAAGACCCCGATCTTTACGCACTGGGCAACGCGGCATGCAAGGTCAAACAGGTAGCTTCCGGCCGTTTTGGCGTCACTACGGAATATCTTGTGCGAGCCGAAGAACTCGAGATCAAGATGGCGCAAGGCTCGAAGCCGGGCGAGGGCGGTCAATTGCCAGCGCGCAAGGTCACGGAATATATCGCGCGCATCCGCCACGCTACGCCAGGGACGCCGCTGATTTCGCCGCCGCCGCACCACGACATCTACAGCATCGAGGATTTGGCCCAACTGATCCACGATCTGCACGCGGTGAATCCCACCGCGCGCATCGGCGTGAAACTCGTTTCTGGCTCGGGCATCGGCGTGATTGCCGCGGGCGTAGCCAAAGCCGGCGCCAACGTGATTACCGTCAGTGGGCACAACGGCGGCACCGGCTCTTCGCCGCTGACGTCCATCAAGAATACCGGCCTGCCATGGGAAATCGGTTTGCGCGATACCCATGAAACCTTGTTGCGAGCGGGCCTGCGTTCGCGAGTCGCCTTGCGCGTCGATGGCGGCATGCGCTTTGCTCGCGACATCCTGATTGGCGCAATTCTCGGCGCCGATGAATTTGGCTTTGGCACCGCTGCGCTTGTGGCCATCGGTTGCGTCATGGCGCGCCAGTGTCATCTGAATACCTGCCCCGTGGGAATCGCCACGCAGGACGAAACGCTGCGTATGCGCTTCAACGGCAAGCCCGAAATGGTGGTTGAATACTTCCGCGCCTTGGGCGAAGAAGTTCGCAAAAACATGTCCGAACTGGGCGTGCGCACACTTACGGAATTGCGTGGCTGGTACGATCGCCTGGAAACCAGTTCCGGTCTGGATGCCTTGCTCGTGATTCCTCCGTCGAAAGCGCGCCGCGTTCTGCCCCAGCAATCCACTGTGTTGGATGGCGGAATGCTGGAAGTGGAACGCGAGCTGGATCATCCACGCACTGCCCTTGACACGCCCGCCGCCATCCAGAATTTCCACCGCAGCATTGGCACACATTTGAGCGGTGAACGTATGCGCCGCCGCTTGGCCGAGAAGGAATCTCGCCCACTAACGCGCGAATTCCACGGATCCGCGGGGCAAAGTTTCGGAGCGTTTCTCTCCAGCGGCGTTACGCTGAAACTTTGCGGAGAAGCCAACGACTACGTCGGCAAAGGCCTTTCCGGCGGCACGATCGTGATCGGTGCAGGTCACACTTCTTCCAAGCGTGGCGATGTGCTCGCTGGCAATACGGTTTTGTATGGCGCAACATCCGGCCAATTGTTCATCGCGGGCCAGGCTGGCGAGCGCTTCGCCGTGCGCAACAGCGGTGCCGTCTCGGTTGTCGAAGGATTGGGGCAACACGGCTGCGAATACATGACCGGCGGAATCGTCGCGGTTCTCGGACCGGTGGGGCTGAACTTTGGATCGGGCATGACCGGTGGCCTCGCGTATGTATTGCGCCGCGAAGTGGACCAGGTGCTCAACCTCGAATTCGTGCAAGCTTACGAACTGGAGGACGAGGAAGAGCGCCAGTTGCGGGTGCTGCTGGAGGCGCACGTGGCGCACACCGGCAGTCCCGTGGCGTTTCGTTTGCTCCTGCAAAAAACGCGCTTGCCCTTCCTGCGCATTCAACCCGTTCATTTCCAGGGTACGCTGGAAACCGCATGGCGCGCTTTCCCGGCGCAGCCCGCGAATCCGCTGCCTGCAGCGCCGGCCGATCTATTGGCCTTCCCCAAGGGGCCTGTTCCGCACTATGCCTGAGCCGCTCAGGACCCTTAGTAAAGTTGCCTGTATTGGGTATACTCCTACACGAGAATCCAACTATGGACTTTGATCAGCTCACTACCTTTGTGCAAGTTGCTAAACTCAAAAGTTTTTCCAAGGCCGGCCAGAAAGTATTTCGCTCGCAGTCGGCCGTCAGCGCGCAGATTCGCCAGCTGGAGCAGGCCTATCGCGCGAAACTTCTGGATCGCTCGGCGAAATCCGTCGAACTCACTCCCGCTGGCGAAGTGCTCTTTGAATTTGCCGAGCGCTTGTTGCACCTGAGAGACGAATCCATGCAGGTCGTCGCCGACCGCGGCAACGTGGTGCAAGGCCCGGTCAGCTTTGGCGCCAACGAAGCCACCTGCTTGTATCTTTTGCCCGACATTCTTTCGGAGTTCCAGAGAAAGTTTCCCCTGGTGCGCATCAGCATCTACCGCAACTTCAGTCACAAGATTTTGCAACGGCTGGAAGAAGGAACGCTGGACCTCGGCATCGTTACCCTGCCCCTGAAATCGCCCAACCTGAAGATGCACACGATCAATCGCGATCGTCTGCGCTTTATGGTCAGCGCAAAAAACCCGCTGGCACAAAAAAGCCACACGACCCTGGAAGAAATCGCCTCCGCGCCCCTGATCTTCCCGAAGACCGGGTACACCCGGCAGGTGCTCGACAAACTTTTCCGGCCCTATCGCTCGCGCCTGCGCATCGCCATGGAACTCCCCAGTATCGGCATGATCAAAACGTTTGTGGCTGCCGACGTTGGCATTTCCATCATCAGTGAGAGCTTCGCGCGCGACCAGGTGAAGTCCGGCGAAGTCAAACTGCTCAATGTCGACGGCGTGGATCTGTGGCGCGAATTGGCGCTGGTCTACCGCCGCGATCGCAGCCTGCCGCGCGCGGTTCAGTCGCTGATCACCATGATCCGCGAAAATCGCAAGCTTCAGGAAACTCACCCCAGCTGAGTCCGCGGGAATATACCCATAGGTTGAAGTTGTTTACCTAGCGTTCAGGTCGAGGCTCGCGATCGAGCGTGCAATCACGTTTTCCTGTATCTGGATCAGGTCGGTATCGGCGAACGTCATACCCAATACCGTGAACACATCCGGGCCGCGTGAAACCACCACCAGCGTCCCGGACCAATCGTGATTGTCGGCCATGCCCCGATAGCGATACTCGATACCCGGTAGCCCGCTCACCACGGTCTTGCGCTCCGAAATCAGCCGGTAGTTGTCGTACACATCATGCAGCCGTTCTTCCACCGTTTTTGCCGCGCTTTCGAGCGGTGTATTGGTCTTCTCCAGCCCCACCACCAGCAGCGTGGATTCGTTCGCCGTGCCCATGGCCACAATCGCGTTCGGCAGTGCCTGTCCCGCGTTTTCGATCACCTGCCAGCTTGGCGCCTTGTACATGTGGAAGCCGTGCGAGTGGTTGATGTACAGATTGCCCTGAATCTCTTCGCGATTTGCGGGTGGCTCTTCTTTTGGCGGTGGTGGTGCAGCAGCCGCAGCGGCCAGCGTCGTCTTCGGCCCGCCGGCGGATGCCTTCAGCGTGGGGGCCAGGGGATCTGTTGTTCCGGTGTTGGCCGTGGGAATCGCGGGCCTGGTGTTGGCGTTGCTCACAATTGCGGCGGCTCGTTCGCGCTTGCTAGGCCCTGCGGGCGCAGTGTCCTTTGCCCTTGCGTTCGTAACCCCGGGCGTTGCGCTCGATGAGCTGGCCACCGCAGGTTCTACCTTCCGCTGCGTTTCCGCGCTGGCCTTTGCCGTGGGCTGCGGTTCGCCTTTGGCCGCATCGCCTTGCGCCGGCGTGCTCGGAAGGATCTGCGCGATCTTGTCTTTTTCCACCAACACGTAACCAAAGTCGGTCTTCACTTTGAACATGTTGTCTTCATACGCCACGATCACGCCATAAAGCTTCTTTCCGTCCTTCAGACGAATCTCGTCGGCGCGGCCGGAGGTCGCGGCAAGCCCAGTCGCGACCAGCGCGAACAGGCCAAGATAGATGCGGCGTTTACCAAGAGCGCCCATGAGGAAAGTATGCAGCCCTCCGCCGGGAGGGAGCAACAGCTAGCGGCAGGTCGGTGTCTGGCAAGCTACCTCTACCGTGGAACACCCTGCGCTGGGAATAATCCTGTAGCTTAGTCCTTCAGGCCTGCAACTTTTCTAAAATCGCGGCGTGATCGCTCGGAGATGTGCAGCGCTGTGCGTGCCGATACTTGCCACCCGATCGAAGTAACCTCACCCGTGAACGGGCGAGCTACAAATTTAACTACTCTGCAGTACCGCGTCCCAGCCATAACACCCACCGGTGCGGCTCATTTCGCGATTCGCAATCCAGCCCCGGCTCGCCTCCGGATGCAATATCTCATCCTGCCGCCGCTCGTCGCCGAGATTCGCCACGCTCACGCCCACCTGGCCAACCGCCACGCCCCGCGCGACCACCTTAGAAAACAACTCCCTTGCCGCGACCAGCAATTCGCGCGCGTCATTCGTCGGACACACCAGCCGGATGGTTTGCCGCGCAGAAGACTGGTCCACATAACGCACCCGCACGCCAATGCTACCTGCCTGCTTGCCTTGTTCCCGCAGCGCCGCACCAATCCGCTCGCTCAGGTACTCCAGCAGGCCGCCAAGAACTTCACGATCGACGGTGCCGACTCCGATGCTGGTTTCGCGCAAAATGCACGCCGACGGCAGTGACGATTTGCGTTCATCGAGCCCTCGCGAGGCCGTCCAGATCTGCTTGCCGTTCTCATCGCCAAATGCCGCCGCCAGCACTGGCCTGGGAATCCTTCTCAGTGCCCCAATCATCGTGACGCCTTGCTCCGCCAGCGCAACAGCGTGTGCGTGTCCGATCCCGTCTAGCCTGTCCAGAGGCAACGGCGCCAGAAACGTTTCCTCGGTGCCCGGAGCCACAATGCGGACGCCGTGCGGGCCCGCAAGCCGCGAGGCTATCAACGCCACTACTTTCGTGCGCCCGGCCCCCACGGACACGTTCAAGCCGGTGCGCCCCAGCACCTCTGCCTGCAGCCGCCTCAGCGTGCCTTCAAAGTCCGCGTAGAGTCGCCCGCTGCCGGCAAAATCGAGATGGAAGTCATTCAGCGCCGCGGTTTCCACCACCGGCGCATATGTTTCCAGGATGCGCCGCACGCGCTCGGCAAACCCCGCGTAGTGCTCGTACTGCCCCGGCACGACAATCGCTTTCGGGCACAGGCGCACCGCGTCAATCAAACTCATCCCAGTCTTCACGCCGTGCAATTTCGCTTCACAGCTTGCCGAAGCCACCACGCCGCGACCCACCAGCACAGGCTTGCCCCGCAGCTTTGGGCTCAGCACCTGCTCGACGGAAGCGAAGAGTTCGTCCACCTCCACATGCACAATATGCGGCGCCTTCTTAGCCGCCCGCACTTTGCCCAACTGATACCAAATGGCTCGAACCCACCACCGCTTTTCCTCCACGACGGGTTGGGAGGGCACAACTTCAGTCGTGCCGTAAGTGCCTACGCCGCAATCCGGCTTCAGCCGCTGAGGGCTCGTTTCCAGGTCATCAAACAAAATCTGCAACCCGTGAAGACCGCTGCTCTCAACAATGGCGGGGGTGACGTTTTGGCAAGCGTCCATGGCAACTCCTGGTAGGGAAGCGCACTTTGCGGTATTTTTAACGGGTGGCGTCCGGCTCGGGAGAGCCCGAAGGCAATGGAGCCGAAGCCACCCGTTTCCCGTTTCCTCTACCGCCCCGCACTGTAGGCGAACAAAAAGCGAAAGTCAAGGGGTTTTTGCTCAGCGATGTCTCTGCAGTCTCCCCGGCCGCGGCTAACCAAGGGATAATATGCAATGCTCATTCCGGTCCGCCGGTAAAGCACACCCATATCCCCGAGCTGTACCGCAATGGAAGGGGAAAGCAGAACAGAGCCAGTGCGTTACAGTGCGTTAGGGTCACTTCAATTCACGGCGCAGGATATTCCAGGCCGGGCAGTAGCGTCCGCGGCCTGGCGCCGCCGGAGAAGTCAGAACTTGGCCCCCGCCTCACACCCGGGTTATTTCGTCTTACTCTCCCGGATCGAGGAAACCTCCAGCACAGGACGGTCGCCGGTTTCGACACCGTGCTTATGCGTGAGCTTTCCCGTCGCGTTCACACGCTTGTCTTTCAGCCTTTCCAGCTTCTGCGCGTCCTTATAACTAATTTCGATCGAATGCACCGGCTTTCCGTCGACGGTAATCTCCGGATCGACCTGAATCGACCAGTCAGTGGATTCTCCACCCGTGGCCATCGCACGCGCCAGCGTGCCGCCAAACAACTCATCTGCCTTCCGGGATTAGCGACCAGCCGGTTGCCGCGGCCGCACCGCCAGTACGTTCGGGATGGGCCACGGAATGGTGCTCTCACCGTTCACCCGAAGCGA
>Ga0210392_10000253_pt1 | contig 38886 bp, 35 predicted proteins | sample IncBWC30OmetaG_FD_161057 | JGI IMG/M metagenome (GOLD analysis project Ga0210392, IMG submission 161057) | Forest soil microbial communities from Barre Woods Harvard Forest LTER site, Petersham, Massachusetts, United States - Inc-BW-C-30-O ... | reverse complement strand
GATCGCGACCTGAACCTCGGGCGAGCCGGTATCGCCGGCCTTGTTGGCATTGGTCTTGATGACTTCCGCTTTGCGTTCTGCGGTAATCGACATCGTCAAACTTTCTCGTTGCGACCGTGACTTGCAACAAGTCCGGTCAGGTTGAACACGCGCCTGGGGATGAGTTCGCCATTGCCAATTTCGGCAAGCGCCAAAAGACGGCCTGCCACCGTGACATAGACTGTGCCGCTACTATTGGGCGCATCCCGTCCGCGCAACAAAACGGCCTGGCCCCGGTGGAGCCTTGCCGCATCAGCCCGTGTGACGGCCAGCGCCGGGATGTCGTCCAGCGCGGTCTCAACGGGCAAAAGCGCGTCGGCGAGGCTTCCCTCGCCAGACGCGGCTCTATCGCACAAAGCCTCCAACTGTTCCAGCGGAATCATGTCTGATTCGCCGAACGGTCCCACCAGGGTTCTGCGCAGCGCGCAGATATGGCCGTAACAGCCCAAAAGACGCCCGATATCGCGGGCAAGCGCCCGCACATAGGTTCCCTTGCCGCATTCGGCCTCGAACACGGAATGGCTGCTATCCAGTTGATCTACCAGCGTTAATTGGTGAATTTCGACCGGGCGGGGCTGCAGCGGCACGATTTCGCCGTCGCGGGCGAGGTCATAGGCGCGCTCGCCGGCAATCTTGATGGCGGAATATTGCGGCGGGGTCTGCTCGATCAGGCCGGTGAATTGCGGCAGCAACGCCCGAATTGCCTCCGCGGAAGCCCTGAGCTCGCTTATTTGAGTGACCCGGCCCTCGGTGTCGTCGGTGTCGCGCTCCTCGCCCCAGGCGACGGTGAAGCGATAGCGCTTGCGGCCGTCCATTACGAACGGAACCGTCTTGGTGGCCTCGCCCAGCGCGATCGGCAGGCCGCCGGAGGCCAGCGGATCGAGCGTGCCGGCATGGCCGGCGCGCTTGGCGGAAAACAGCCGTTTTATAACCGCGACGGCGTGGGTTGAGGTCATGCCGATCGGCTTGTCGAGAATGACCCAGCCATGCACGTCGCGCTTGTCGCGGCGAAACTGGTTGTTGTGACGCTGCTTGCCGCCGCGATCGTCACCGCGCGGATCGTTGTTGCCGCGCGCGCGCTCTTCCTGCCCCCTCCCCCCTTGAGGGGGAGGGCCGGGGAGGGGGGTAGCCCCGGGCGCCGGCGTGCGTGGAGAGAACCCCTCACCCGCCGCGCTGCGCGCGTCGACCTCCCCCACAAGGGGGGAGGTCGAGTTAAAATTATTTTTTTCCGTGCCGTTCAATTCATCATCTTTCGAATCGATTGCGACGCCTGGCATCGTTACGGCCATCACTTGTCGTCCGATTCTGGCTTGAGGTCTCGTTGCACCGCGGGTGTTCTCAGTAATTTCTCGATCCGTTCCGCCTCATCGAATCGTTCGTCGGTGCGGAAGCGGAGATCAGGTGCGAATTTCAGGTTAACGCGATGCGCGACCTCGCCGCGCAAGAATTTCTTGTTGCGCGCCAACGCGGCGATCACCTTGTCGGCGTCCTTGCCGCCGAGCGGCATCACATAGACGGTCGCGAGTTTGAGGTCCGGCGACATCCGCACTTCCGGCACGGTGATGATGTGGCCTTCGAGATCGGGATCGTGCACCGCACCCAGCGCCAGCAGATCCGCGACCGCATGGCGCACGATCTCGCCGACGCGCAACTGCCGCTGCGAGCCGCCGGGGGCGGAGTTTTTTTCATGGTGGCGGGGCATTGTGGTCTCTCAAAGTCGTCATGCCCGCTCTTGTCGCGGCATCCACGTCTTTCTTGTTGAATCAGGGTAGACGTGGATGGCCGGAACAAGTCCGGCCATGACGCCGTATTTTCAAAACCAGATCAGCGAGCCTGTAAGACTTGGACTTACAAAGAGCGCTTAATCCAACGTGCGCTGAATCGTCTCCACGCGATAACACTCGATGACGTCGCCGGCCCGCATGTCGCCATAGCTTTCGAACGCCATGCCGCATTCCTGGCCGGAGGCCACTTCCTTCACTTCATCCTTGAAACGCTTCAGCGTCGACAGCTTGCCTTCGTGCACCACGACGTTGTCGCGGATCAGGCGGACATTGGCGCCGCGTTCTACGGTGCCATCGGTGACGCGGCAGCCCGCGACCTTGCCGACCTTGGAAATGTTGAATACTTCCAGGATCAGCGCATTGCCGAGCATCGTCTCGCGCAGCGTCGGCGCGAGCAGGCCGCTCATCGCCTTCTTCACGTCGTCGACGAGGTCGTAGATGATGTTGTAGTAGCGGATTTCGATGCCGTTGCGCTTTGCAAGTGCCGCGGCTTCCTTGTGGGCGCGGACGTTGAAGCCGATGATCGCGGCATTGAAGCCTTCCGCCAGCGTCACGTCGGATTCCGAGATGCCGCCGACGCCGGCATGCAGGATGCGCGCGGCCACTTCCTCGGTGCCTAGCTTGTCCAGCGAGCCCAGGATCGCTTCCAGCGAGCCCTGCACGTCGGCCTTGATGATCAGCGGGAAATCCTTGCGGCCCGTGGTCTTGAGCTGCGACATCATCTGCTCGAGCGAGCCGCGCATGCCGGAAACCGAGGCTGCGGACTGCTCGCGCTTCTGATGGGCGCGGTAGCTGGTGACTTCGCGGGCGCGGGCTTCGTTCTCGACCACGGCCATGCGGTCGCCGGCCTCGGGCGGGCCGCCAAAGCCGAGCACTTCCACCGGCACGGACGGGCCGGCCTCGTCGATGGTCTCGCCCTGGTCGTTGATCAGCGCGCGGACGCGGCCCATCTCGGCGCCGGCGACGATGATGTCGCCGACCTTCAAGGTGCCGCGCTGCACCAGCACGGTGGCGACGGGACCGCGGCCGCGATCGAGTTTGGCTTCGATCACGGTGCCTTCGGCCGGACGTTCTGCATTGGTCTTGAGATCCAGCAGTTCGGCCTGCAGCGCAATCATTTCCAGCAGCTTGTCGAGATTGGTCTTGTTCTTGGCCGAGACCTCGACGTCGACCACTTCGCCGCCCAGCGATTCGACCTGCACTTCGTATTGCAGCAGTTCGGTGCGAACGCGTTCCGGCCTGGCGTCGGGCTTGTCGATCTTGTTGATCGCCACGATCATCGGCACCTTCGCCGCCTTGGCGTGGTTGATGGCCTCGATGGTCTGCGGCATGACGCCGTCATCGGCGGCGACCACCAGGATCACGATGTCAGTGACCTTGGCGCCGCGCGCGCGCATCGCGGTGAAGGCGGCGTGGCCGGGGGTGTCGATGAAAGTGATCTTCTTGCCGCTTTCCGGCGAGGTCACCTGATAGGCGCCGATATGCTGGGTGATGCCGCCGGCTTCGCCGGACACCACATTGGCATGGCGCAGCGCGTCGAGCAGCGAGGTCTTGCCGTGATCGACATGGCCCATCACGGTCACCACCGGCGAGCGCGGCTCGGTATCGGTGGAATCGTCGACGATGTCGAACAGGCCTTCCTCGACGTCGGCAGCGGCGACGCGCTTGACGGTGTGGCCCATTTCCTCAGCGACGAGCTGCGCGGTATCGGCGTCGATCACGTCGGTGATCTTCACCATCTGGCCCTGCTTCATCAGCAGCCGGATCACGTCCACGGCGCGCTCGGCCATACGGTTGGCGAGTTCCTGGATGGTGATGGCTTCCGGAATCGTCACTTCGCGAATGAGCTTTTCTTTCGGCTCGTTCGAGGCGTGGCCCTTGAGGCGCTGGGTGCGGCGGCGGAACGATGCAATCGAGCGTTCGCGCACGTCGTCGGCATTCAGCGCCGTGACCAGCGTCAGCCGGCCGCGCTGTTTTGCGGGCGCGGGTTTTGCAGTCGTTTTCGGCGGAACGGCGGGGCGGGCGACGCCGCCGGGACCGCGGCGGATCTGGCGCGGACCTTCATCCTCGTCGCTGCCATCGGCGGCAACGCCGGGGGCGCGGGCTGTCGGCAGCGCGCGTGTGGCCGCGGCGGCGGTGGTCCTGGCTTCCTTGGCTTCGGCCTCGCCGAAACGCTTCTTGGCTTCGGCCTCGGCCTTGCGCTTGGCTTCCTCGTCCTGGCGATGACGGTCTTCCTCGGCCTTGCGGCGGGCTTCGGCGGCTTCGCGCTCGGCCTGCTCGATGCCTTCCTTGCTGTTGCGGCGTTTTGCCTCCTCTTCGGCAAGGCGGCGCTCTTCGACATCGCGCACTTTTGCATCCGCCAGCGCGCTCGCGCGCGCGGTGCGTTCGTCTTCGGTCAACGTGCGCAACACCACGCCCGAATTGGAGCGCGGCGCAGGAGCAGCCGGACGTGTGGTCAGGACGGATTTCGCCGGCGCCTTGGCCACCACCGGCTCGGGCGCATGCGTCGAGTCCGGCGCGTCGCCGCCGATCCGGCGCTTGCCGCGCTTCTCGACCACCACCTGCTTGGTACGGCCGTGGCTGAAGCTCTGGCGCACGGTGCCCGTCTCGACGCGCGGCTTGAGCGTCAAGGTCTTGGACGGGACACTCAGTGTCTTGTCGCCAGGCGATTTCGTATCAACCATTCAGCAGTCCCAATCTTGTTGCATTGTGCGTGTCCGCACAGTCCGTATCAGTAAAGTCGTCGTCAGCTAGTCAGTCTTGGCCGCATGGCCGGCAGTCTTGCCGTCGTCAGCCATCCGGTATCGGACCAGAATCTGGCTGCGTGACAGGAATGTCTTGCTCGCCGCGCCCGCGAGCAGGGCTGCATGTATCACATTTGACCGCCCCAGTGCCAAATCCAATTGTTCGGATGTCAGCACATCGACGACCGGGAATTCCGGCGAATCGGCGCTATTTCCGGCATTTTGCCGGGCGATCGCGTCCAATTTGCGGATTCCGTCCGCAGCGCCATCCGCCGCATGGATCAGGGCCACCGCCTGACGCTGTGCCAGCGCGCTTTCGACTTTGGTGAACCCGGACACCGCCTGGCCGGCCTTGGCGGCCATCGCCAGCGCCTCGATCGCGCTGCGTATCAACAGCTTTTCGGTATCGGCGGCCAGCGTCGGCGAGACCTTTACGTCGCGCTTGAACCCCTTGCCAAACTGGTGACGCCGGACCGATTCCGCAACCGCCTTGTGCGACGCCGAAACCCATAGACCCCGGCCGGGAAGCTTGCGCTTCAAATCCGCGATCACCTCGCCGGTGGGGGCGACGACGAAGCGGATCAGTTCGTCGATCGGCGCGACCTGCCGCGTGACCGCGCACATCCGCATCGTCCCGGACCTGTTGGTCCGCGGTCCGTTGTCGAGATCCGCTGGGTCGGCGAGGGCAAGCATGTGTGTGGCATCGACCTTACGCTGCGGGTTGGTCTTCGGAGGCCTCGGCCTCCTCGGCTGGCTTCGCCAAGTCAGCCTCGGTGATCCAGCCGGCGATGACGCGCGCCTGCATGATCATGCCTTCGGCGTCTTCGCGCGAGGTTTCGTTGGCGTCGAGAATGCCGGGATGCTTGGTCGGCTCGCCGCCTTCCTTGCGCTCGGTCCAGCCCACGAGGTCATCGGTGGCGCAGCCCGCCAGATCCTCGACGGTCTTGATGTCATTCTCGCCGAACTTCACCAGCATCTTCGAGGTCACGCCGGGCACCGTCTTCAAAGCGTCATCCACGCCGAGTTCCTTCCGTTTATTTTCCAGCTCTGTTTCGAGCGTTTCGAGATATTCGCGGGCACGGCTCTGCAATTCGTTCGCCGTCTCGTCGTCAAAACCTTCAATGCTCGCCAGTTCGCGCACATCGACCAACGCGAGTTCTTCCACCGAGGTAAAGCCTTCCGACGCCAGCAACTGGCCGACCACTTCGTCGACATTGAGCGCTTCCATGAACACCCGCGTTGAATTCTCGAAATCGGCCTGGCGGCGCTCCGATTCTTCCTGCTCGGTGAGGATGTCGATGTCCCAGCCGGTGAGCTGCGAAGCGAGCCGCACATTCTGGCCGCGCCGCCCGATCGCCAGCGACAGCTGGTTATTGGTGTCGGGCACCACGACTTCGATGCGCTCGCGCTCCTCGTCGATCACCACCTTGGCGACTTCGGCAGGGGCCAGCGCGTTGACCACGAAGGTCGCGATGTCGGGCGACCACGGGATGATGTCGATCTTTTCGCCCTGCAATTCGTTGACCACGGCCTGCACCCGCGAGCCGCGCATGCCGACGCAGGCGCCGACCGGATCCACCGAGGAATCCCTTGAAATCACGCCGATTTTCGCGCGCGACCCGGGATCGCGGGCAACCGCCTTGATCTCGACAATGCCGTCATAAATCTCGGGCACTTCCTGCGCGAACAGTTTTGCCATGAACTGCGGGTGGGTGCGGGAGAGGAAAATCTGCGGACCGCGGGTCTCGCGGCGCACGTCGAAAATGTAGGCGCGGACGCGGTCGCCGTTGCGGAACACTTCGCGCGGCAGCATCTCGTCGCGGCGCACGATGGCTTCGCCGCGGCCGAGATCGACAATGACGCTGCCATATTCGACACGCTTGACGATGCCGTTGACGATATCGCCGATGCGGTCCTTGAATTCCTGATACTGCCGGTCGCGCTCGGCCTCGCGCACCTTCTGCACGATCACCTGCTTGGCGGATTGCGCGGCGATGCGGCCGTATTCCAGCGGCGGTAGCGTATCGGCGATGGTGTCGCCGACCTGCGCGCCGGGATTGGCGCGCTGCGCGTCGATCAATGAAATCTGGTTCGAGGCGTTCTCGACCTGATCCACCACCAGCATGTGGCGCGACAGTCTGAGTTCGCCCTTTTTCGGGTCGATCTCGGCATGCACGTCGGTCTCGCTGCCGTAGCGGGCCCGCGCCGCCTTGGCGATGGCGTCTTCCATCGCCGCGATCACAATGCCGCGGTCGATCGATTTTTCGCGCGCGACCGCGTCCGCGATCTGCAGCAGTTCGATTTTATTGGCGCTGACAGCTGCCATGGCTCAGTCTCCTTCGCTGGGATCGATGTCGCCTCGCCGCAGTCTTTCTGCGGCAAGGCGGTGTTCCTTGGTGTTCTTCGGTGCGGGCTTTTTCTGAAGTTTTGCGTCTCGCTTCGGCGCGTTGCTCTTGGTCGGATCGCTCTTCTTCGCATGCGGCGGCGGGGGCGGCAGAATTCCGAGATTCTGCTTCATCTCGCGCTCGGCAATCTTGCCGCGCCGCATCGATTCCGCGATCAGCTCGTCGGTCAGCACCAGCCGCGCGTCCGCAATGTCTTCCATGACCAGCAGAACCGCGGGATCTTCGTCGTTGCGCACATCTTCGCGGACCAGATGCACGGCTTCGCCGTCGATGCCACCCAGAATGCCGCGGAACCGCTTGCGGCCCTGGTGCGCGACCGCCATCTCGATTTTCACCAGATAGCCGGCATAGCGTAGGAAATCCGAGCGGCGTACCAGCGGGCGATCGATGCCGGGCGAGGAAATTTCCAGGCGATAGGCCTTGTCGATCGGGTCGGCTACATCCAGCACCGGCGACAGCGCCTTCGAGATCGCCTCGCAATCCTCGATCAGCATGGTTCCATCCGGCCGTTCCGCCATGATCTGGACGGTGCAGCCGAATTCGCCGGACACTTTTATGCGCACCAGCCGATAGCCCATGCCCTGCAAGACCGGACCTGCAACCGCGGACACGCGCGCAGCCATGCCGGGCTCGGTGACGAGGCGCGGCTCGGCAAGCAGATCGAGGTCTACGGCATCAACGGTCGGATCGGTCATATCCAGGGTCAAAAGGCTGTTCTTGCTGGCGTTGGGTTGGGCTGCCCGATCAGGCCCGGTTCACTCGCCGGCGTCGGGCCCGTTCAGGTAATAAAAAAGAGCGGGTCCGGTGGGGCCCACTCTCAATACGCGATCGTATATGAGACGATTAAGTTGCGGCTGATATAGCGGTTTTGCCGGTGTACGGCAAGGGCCGTATGGCCCAAAGCGATGATTTTTCGGGCCTAACCCTTCCTTCACGAAGCCTCCTTAAGTTGCCGGAACTTGGCAGTGTGCCGCGTTTCGTGGGTGTTTCATGGCTTGGGCCGCGTCGTTAATTCCGGGCCTAGACGACATCGTCAAGAACGGCGACCCCCGACGCTGTGCCGACGCCGCGCAAAAAATTTCGGAACTGTTTTTGCAGGGTGCCGGGCAATTAAAGCCCGCGCATGTCGATCTGTTCGACGGCATCCTCACCGGTCTCGTACCGCACACCGAAATCACGTCGCGCGCCGAGTTGGCCGAACGATTATCCCTCCTCGGCAATGCTCCGCCTGCGTTGGTGAACCAGCTTGCACGCGAAGACGAGATTCTGGTCGCAGGTCCGCTGCTGCGGCGTTCACCTGTGATCGCCGAGCCTGTCCTGATCGAAGTCGCGCGCATGAAAGGCCAGGGCCATCTGCTGGCGATGTCGGAGCGGCCGAAACTGTCAGCCGGGGTTACCGATGTGATCGTGCGCCGCGGCGACCGCGAGGTGGTACGGCGCGTCGCCGGCAATGCTGGGGCGCAGTTTTCCGACCTCGGCTATTCGTCGCTGATCAAGCGCGCCGGCGGCGACGGTGTGCTGACGCTCACGGTCGGCCAGCGCGACGATCTCGGCGCGCAGCGGCTGAAGGATCTGTTGGCCGGCTCGGTGGACCTGGTGCGCCGGCGGCTGTTCGAAGTGGCGAAGCCCGCCACCAAGGCCGCGATCAATCACGCCATGGTCGAGATCATCGGTGCACCAAAACCGGCCGCGATCCAGCGCGACTTCGCGCCGGCGCAGCGCGCGATCCTCGCGCTGCATCACGCCAATGGATTGAACGAAGCAGCGCTGCTGGGATTCGCGAAGGCGCACAGATACGAAGAATGCGTCGCCGCGCTCGCGGCGATGTCGGGCGTGAAAATCGCCACCATCGACCGCCTGATCATGCGAGACCGCCACGATTCGATCCTGATCCTCGGACGCGGAACCGACCTGCAATGGGCCACCGTGCGCGCGCTGATCGTGCTGCGATTGGGCCCGGGACGCGTACCCTCGGCGACCGACATCGAGGCCGCGCGGCTGAATTTCGAGCGGCTGGCGGCATCGACCGCGCAGCGGGTGCTGAACTTCTGGAAGACGCGGCAGACAGCGTAAGTAGTGACGGGAGTTAAACGCGCCGAAATCGCAAATACGCCGCGCGCCGACCTTCGCGCGTCGCTTTGCGGCCGTAGCGCGTCATGGTGTAATCCGGCCACGGCAGCCGCCAGTCGTCGGCGCGCTCCGCGGTCCAGACCAGATCCGGCGCGCGCGCAAGATGCGCCAATGTCCAGGCGACGTAACCGTCGATATCGCAGACGAAACGAAACTCGCCTGAAGGTTTCAGCACGCGCGCCATCGCGGCGACGTTAGCGTCCTGCACAAAGCGGCGCTTCCAGTGCCGCCGCTTTGGCCACGGGTCTGGGTGAATGAGGTCGATTCGATCCAGCGATTGCGGCGGTGCCCATGCCAGCAATTCGACGGCGTCGCCCGCGAACAGTTTTATGTTGGCGATGTGGTGCGCCTCGATAGCGCTGAGGATTTTTGCCATGCCGTTGACATAGGGCTCGCAGCCGATAAAGCCGGTGTGCGGATGTGCCAGCGCCTCCGCGATCAGATGCTCGCCGCCGCCGAACCCGATTTCGAGACGGATATCTTCGGCCAGGGAATCGAACAGCGTTCCGAGTTCGCCTGGGCACGGCATGCCGATATCGATCGACAGATGCGGCAGCAAATTCTCGATCAAATCGGCCTGATGCGAGCGCAGTTTGTGACCCTTGCGCCGCCCGAAGAACGAGCCGTGGCTGTGCGCAGCGCCGCCATCCTCAGGCAGCGCGCCGCGATAACCGGAATCGCGGGGGGCGCCGCTCATCGCAGCGTTTGATACAGCCGATGCAGCAGCCGCGCCCGCGGCTCGATCGACGAAATATACAGTTGCTCGTAATGGGTATGCGCGCCTTGGCCGTCGACGCCGAGGCCGTCGAGTGTCGCGGTAAAGGGTGCGGTGAAATTGCCATCGGAGCCGCCGCCGGTGAAGGTATCTGCGAGATCGAAGCCGATCTCGGCGGCGAGCGTTTTGGCGTGCTCATACAGTGCGGCGCCGGCGTTGCCTTTCTCGTAAGGCGGCCGGTTCAATTCGCCGGTCACCTTGACGGTGACGCCTTCGATCTTCGGTTTCAAATTGAGGATTTTCGGAACGAACTCGTCGGCATCGGCTGTTGTCATCACGCGCAGATCGACCTCGGCATAGGCTTCTTCCGGAATGACATTAGGCTTGGTGCCGCCGCGGATCACACCGACATTGACGGTGATGCCGCGCTTGATGTCGGTCATCGCCTCCAGCGTCTGGATGAGGTTGGCAAGTTCGCGGATCGCGCTGCGGCCGTCCTGCGGCCGCGAACCGGCATGCGCGGGCACGCCATGCACGAACACCTCGAACCGCGCCACGCCCTTGCGTCCGGTGACGATCCTGCCGCCGTCGCGCGCGGGCTCCGTGACCAGCACGTATTTTGCCTTGTGCCCTTCGGCCTCGATCAGCGCGCGTGAGGTCGGGCTGCCGATCTCTTCATCGGAGACATAGAGATGCGTGATGCCAAGGCCGGTGCGTTCGCCGCCTGCGCAAAGCTGCGCGAACGCGTGATAGGCCAGATAGGCGCCGCCCTTCATGTCGTAGATGCCGGGGCCGAACGCGCTGTCGCCCTCGACTTTGAACGGCAGCCGCTCGATGAATCCAAGCGGATGCACGGTGTCGAGATGGCTGAGCACCAGGATGCCCGGCCCGCCCTGTCCCCACACCGAGCGCGCGATCAGATGATCGCCACTGCCATCGCGGCCGGCGATGCGCTCGATCGCAACCGGCAGATCGCGATAGCCATCGGCCACCATGGTGACGAGCTTGTTGACCTGCGCGGGCGCTTCGGTCGGCGTTTCGATTTCGACCCAGCGCCGGATGCCATCAAGCATGGTTGTGGAGTCGAAAGGGTTGGAGGAGGACGCAGTCATGGGATTCATGGATCGAATGCTAGCGCGTTTTCGCGCCAGGCGGAATCCGTTTCAGATGGTCAGCCGCAATCGGCGATTTCGCGCGCGGCGATCCGCTCGACCATATCCACGATGCTGCGCCGGAGCTTGGCGTCGGCGATGCGCGTGAAGGCGCGGGTCAGCGCCAGTCCTTCCGAAGTCGCGAGGAAATCGGCGACATAGGACGGCGAAGCGTCGGTGAAACCTTCCGCGCTCACCAGACTGTCGGGGGCTCCCTCGAACAGGAACGACACCGGAATCTGAAGGATGCTGCTGATCTGCTGGATGCGGCTGGCGCCGATGCGATTGGTGCCTTTCTCGTATTTCTGAATCTGCTGGAAGGTCAGCCCCAGGGCTTCGCCGAGTTTTTCCTGGCTCATCTCCAGCATGAGACGGCGCATCCGCACGCGGCTGCCGACATGCTTGTCAACAGGATGGGGCGGTTTGGACGTCATCGTTCGCACTCCCAAGCTTCGCCGCACGTTGATATTTTTGCGAAGCGATGTGGAGTATGCCGTTAACGCTGTAATCGTCAAATTCTGCCGAGCCAACCGGTAATTGCTGTCGGTTTAATGCTCGGCAAACTAGTATTCGTGATGAATATCTACCGACGCGCGCGCTATTTCAGCACAATTTGCACGGAAGCTGGTTGAGAGATGAACCACTTTCTACTTTTACGAAACTGATTTCGTTGCGTGCCGCCGAATCACTTATGTTGATTCCAACAGCAAAAGTATCGCCACGGAAAGATCCGGGAGATTTGGGCTGAGCAGCGATTCCGTGCCATCCCGCGGTTCGGCTGCCGCGTCCCTGGTGCGGCATGCGTCGAGACAAATTCGACCATTCGCGTTATAAGCGTGATGTTCGACCGCAACGCGAGGCGAAAGCCATGACCGACATGACCTACGATGCCGAAGCCGACGCGGTGTATATCACCGTCGGGGCCGGCAAGGTCGTGCGCACAAGAAAATCCGGACTGTTCGTCTATAGTCTCGATGCCGACGGCCGTATCGCCGGCATTGAAATCCTGTCTGCAACCAGGGTTCTGGCGCCCGGAGACTGGGAAAAAGCAAGGCGGCCAAGAGAAAGCACGCGTCGACCCAGCCAGGCAGTGGATCTGCACCGGGGTTTTCTTTTTATTAAACGGTCTTCGCCGCGCGTCGGCGGATCGCGAAAAGAATCGTGATGGCGACGATCATCGCGGCGGGAAGGTCACCGCTGCGCGCGTAGATCGTGGGCGCAATCGGCGCCGGCAGGCCGGAGTCCAGCACGCCTTCGACGCCGAGATCGAGCCGCGCGACGATGCGGCCCAACGGATCGATCACCGCGGAGATGCCGGTATTGGCGGCGCGAACCAGCGGCAACCCTTCTTCGATGGCGCGCAGGCGCGCCTGCTGCAGGTGCTGATGGGGCCCGGTCGAGATTCCGAACCAGCCGTCATTGGTGAGGTTGACGATCCAGCCGGGACGATCGTCGTGCGATGTGATGTCGCGGGGGAACACCGCTTCGTAGCAGATCAGCGGCAGCATGCGCGGCGCGTTCGGTACTTCCATGGTACGGCGGCGCAGGCCCGGAATGAATCCGCCCTGAACTTTTGTCAGCTGAACGAAACCGAGTTTCTCCATCCAGTCCTGGAACGGCAGATATTCGCCGAACGGCACCAGATGCAGTTTGTCGTAGACCGACAGCACGCTGCCGTCGTGATCGATCAGGTAGATCGAATTATAGGCGCGGGTGATTTTCTCGCCGGGTGCTACGTCCGGCGCGCGCACGGCGCCGGTGATCAGCACCGTGCCCTTTGGGAGCAAAGCGGCGATCTGCGCCATCGCGTCGCCTTCGCGGGTGAGGAAAAACGGGAACGCCGATTCCGGCCAGATCAAAACCGTGGCGTCGCCCACGCCGGTGGATTGCGGCCCAGTGGCGCGATCCGACAATGCCAGGTATTTCTGCATCACTGCCGCCTTGGCGGAGTAATTGAACCGGGCGTCCTGCGGCAGATTGGGCTGCATGATCCGCAGTTTGACGTTTGCCACCTGCCTGGTGGGCTGCTGTGCGAGGCGAACCATGCCGTAGACACCCATCGCCACCAGCAGCAGCACCGCCGTCGCGGGCGCGATCCATGGCAGGCGCGTGCGCGGGCCGCCGTCGATCAGCACCGCGGGGCTGGCGAAGATCGCGACGCTAAGGAATGTCAGGCCCCACAACCCGACCAGTGACGCCGTCTGTGCCAGCGACAGCGGTTCGGTCAGCGCATAGCCGAACGCATTCCACGGAAAGCCACTCAGCATATGACCGCGCAGCCATTCGGCGATGGTCAGGCACGCTGCCAGCGCGAGGATGCGGGAGGCGTCGCGGGTCCAGATCAGCCGCGCCAGCGCAAAGCCGAACGCGGTGAACAGTGCGAGATAGGTGGGCAGGCCCAGTATGGCGAACGGCAGCAGCCAGGCGAAGGTCGAGGCATCGACCAGGAATGCGTAGCCGATCCAGTACAGCCCCGGCACGAAATAACCGAGCCCGAACCACCAGCCGGCCATCGCCGCCGCCGGCAGGCCGTGCCAGCGTCCGGCGCCGGCACCGTCGATCAGCCAGACCATCACCGGAAACGTGAAAAACAGCACCGGCCAGGCATTGAACGGCGCCATCGCCATCGCCGACGCCGCACCCGCGATCAGCCCAATGACGGCGCGCTTCCAGCCCCATGCCAGGATAATCGAAAGCCCGACGCCGCGGATGTTGCGGGCTGAGATCACGGAGTGCCGGCTCCGTCCGACGGCGGCGGGGTCGCGTTGTCGCTGGCTTGCGGATTGGCAGCATCGGGCACAGCGTCGCGACGTCTTGTATCGCGCGGACGCGGGGCGGGGCGTTCCTTGCGGGTTCCGATCCGCAGCCGCTTGACCCGGCGCGGGTCGGCGTCGAGGACTTCAATCTCGTAATTGCCGGGGCCCGAGATGACCTCGCCGCGCAGCGGCAGGCGTCCGACATGGGTCACCAGATAGCCGCCGAGCGTTTCGACTTCCTCGCCGGCTTCGCCGGTCACAAAATCCTCGCCGATCACGGAACGCACGTCGTCGAGGCTGGCCCGCGCGTCCGCAATGAAGGAATTATCGGCCTGGCGCACGATCGCTGGCGGCGCGTCGCTGTCGTGTTCGTCGTCGATCTCGCCGACGATCTGCTCGACGATGTCCTCAATCGAGACGAGGCCATCGGTTCCGCCATATTCGTCCACCACCAGCGCCAGATGAATACGCGAGGCCTGCATCTGCGCCAACAGGTCGATCGCGCGCATCGACGGCGGCACATAGAGCAGTTTGCGGATGATGTTGGCCTCGCTCAGCGGCAGCGCCAGATCGACCGCGCGCAGATCGAGCCCGGCGGGCAGGGTCTTCTTGCGCTTGGCAGTGCTCGGCACCTTCACCCGCGCCTTCGCGGTCATGAAGGCGAGCAGGTCGCGGATGTGGACGATGCCTTCCGGATCGTCCAGGGTTTCGTTGTAGACCACCAGGCGCGAATGCGCCGCGCTTTCGAACAGGCTCATCAATTCGCCGAGCGAAATATCGCGCTTGACCGCGACGATGTCGGCGCGGTGGATCATCACGTCGGCGATGCGGCGCTCATGCAGGCCGAGGATGTTGCGCAGCATGGTGCGCTCGATGGCGGAAAAACCGACCTCGTCCGGCGTCGATGCGTCGAGCACCACCTGCAGGTCGTCACGCACCGATCCCGGCTTCCAGCCGAACAGCGTGCGGATCGCGCGGGTCAGCCAGTTGTCGGCGGCGGGGCGCAGCACTTCGCCTTCCTGCACCACGGCAGGCAGGTTGCGGCTGTCGCGCGGATTGTCGTGCGTCGGGTCGGAATCCGGCATCGTCAGGTCACCCGATCCTGACCCGCATAGGGGTCGGAAACGCCGAGGGCAGCAAGAATCTCGCGCTCCAGCGCTTCCATCGTCTCGGCATCGCTGTCGTTCTCGTGGTCGTAGCCGACCAGATGCAGGAAGCCATGGACCGCGAGATGGCTGAGATGATGGTCGAACGGCTTTTGCTCGTCGTCGGCCTCGCGGCGCGTGGTCTCATAGGCGATCGCGATATCGCCGAGCATGCGTGGCGCGTCGTCGAATTCGCGCCCGGCCGGCGGCTGCAGCGCCGGAAACGACAGCACGTTGGTCGGCTTGTCGATGCCGCGCCAGTTCTGGTTCAGCGTGCGGATTCCGGCATCGTCGGTCAGCATCACTGCAAGTTCGGCGTCGCCGGTATCGGCATCGACAAACGCTGCCGCCGTCTCAATGGCGCGATGGATGACGGCCTCGGCGTCGGCCTCGGCGCCCCAGCATTCGGCGACAATGAGAACCTCGGTTTCCGGCGGGGCGGAGAGCGCCATCGTTGCAGAACTTCGTTTGTGGCCCGGGTTCTTTCCCAGTGCGCTTTCGGCGGACGATTTCGGCATCAAGGTTTTGTGGTTGCCGGCTTCTGCGGCAATCCCTCATACGCCGCGACGATCCGCGCCACCAATTCGTGGCGGATCACGTCCTCCGCCGTGAATTTCACCTGCGCGATGCCGGCGACGCCGTCGAGCAGCTTTGTCGCCTCCGCAAGACCCGAGGTCTGTCCATTGGGCAGATCGACCTGGGTGGGATCGCCGGTGACGATCATGCGGCTGTTTTCGCCGAGCCGCGTCAGAAACATCTTCATCTGCATCGAGGTGGTGTTCTGCGCCTCGTCGAGAATGATCGCTGCGTTGGTAAGCGTTCTGCCGCGCATAAAGGCGAGCGGGGCGATTTCGATTTCGCCGGTCTGCAGCGCGCGCTCGACGATGCGCGAATCCATCAGGTCGTACAGCGCATCATAGATCGGGCGCAGATAAGGATCGACCTTTTCACGCAAGTCGCCGGGCAGGAAACCCAGCCGTTCGCCGGCTTCGACCGCGGGCCGGGTCAGGATGATGCGATCGACTTCCTTGCGCTCGAACAATTGCGCGGCCTGCGCCACCGCGAGCCAGGTCTTGCCGGTGCCGGCGGGCCCGATGCCGAACACCAGCTCGTGCTTCTTCAGCGCGCGGATATAGGAATCCTGCGCCGCGGTGCGCGCCCGCACCGGTCGCTTGCGCAGGTTGATGGCTTCGAACGCCGATTTCGGCGCCTTGGGGTCGAACTCGAACAGCGAGCCTTGCGCGACCACGGCGCGGATCGCGCCTTCGACGTCGCCCTGCGCGAGATCGTGGCCTTGGGTGGCCTGCGTATACAGCGTCTCCAGCACGCGGCGCGCCGCGTCGCAGCCGTCGCGCGTTCCCGCGATGGTGATGTGATTGCCGCGGGAATCGACCACGACGTTGAGCCGGCGTTCGATCAGGGCCAGGTTCTGTCCGTAGGGGCCGACCAGCGCGGAGGCCGCGCGGTTGTCATCGAAGTCGATGACGACTTGGGTCTCTGGCGGGGCTTGCAGGTCGCGGTCGATTTTGCGGCTGGGGGCGAGCGAAGGCGAATCCGATGCGCTTTTGGGCAAGGGTTCAGGCTCCCACTGTTGTCTGCGAGGGTGTCATTGGCGAATGCGCGGCCGGCGAGGGCGGCATGTGAGGCGAAGCGAGCGTGCCGAGCAGGCTGTAGCGCTCGAGGCTTTCGATTGTCACCGGCAGCACCTGTCCGATGATCTCAGGCGAGGCAAACACATGCGCCGGCTGCAGGTAGGCCGTACGGCCGACGATCTGGCCGGGATTGCGTGCGGCGCGTTCGAACAGCACATCGATGGTGGTGCCAATCGCAGCCTTGTTGAAGGCCGATTGCTGGCTGTCGATCAGTTCCTGAAGCCGCACCAATCGCTCGTCCATCTCTTCCGCTGACACCGTCTCCCGCATCTCCGCCGCCGGCGTTCCCGGCCGTGGCGAATATTTGAACGAATAAGCGCCAGCGTATCCGATTTGTGTGACCAGCGCGAGGGTGGCGGCAAAATCTTCCTCGGTCTCGGTGGGGAAGCCGACGATAAAATCCGATGAAAATGCAATATCTTGCCGGGCCTCGCGAAAACGGTCGATGACGCGGCGGTAATCGTCGGCGGTATGTTTGCGGTTCATCGCCGCCAGTATCTGGTCGGACCCGGATTGCACCGGCAGATGCACGAACGGCATCAGCGTCTCAAGGTCGCGATGCGCCTCGAGTAGCGTGTCATCGACATCGCGGGGATGGCTGGTGGAATAGCGCAGGCGAACGATGCCGGGAATTTCGGCGAGGTGGCGCAGCAGGGCGCCGAGCGGCCAGGGCCGGCCGTCGGGGCCTTCGCCGTGATAGGCGTTGACGTTCTGTCCGATCAGCGTGATTTCGCGCACGCCGTTGTCGGCGAGCCGCTTCACATCGCCGGCGATCTTCGCGACCGGACGCGAGACTTCGGCGCCGCGCGTGTAGGGCACGACGCAGAAGGTGCAGAACTTGTCGCAGCCTTCCTGCACGGTGACGAAGGACGAGATGCCGCGCGCGCGGATCGCCTGCCGCGACGGTGGCGCCAGGAATCCGAATTTATCCTCGACCGGGAATTCGGTCTCCAGCGCGCGGCCATGCGCTTTCGCATGCGCGAGCAATTGCGGCAGACGATGATAGCTTTGCGGGCCGACCACGACATCGACCACCGGCGCGCGGCGGATGATCTCGCCTCCCTCGGCCTGCGCGACGCAGCCGGCGACGACGATATTCATCTTGCGGCCATCGCGCGCGGCTTCGTCCTTGGCGACGCGCAGCCGTCCGAGTTCGGAATAGACTTTTTCGGACGCCTTTTCGCGGATGTGGCAGGTGTTGAGAATCACCAGATCCGCGTCATCGGCGCTAGCGGTCTCGACAAAGCCCTCGCCCGCCAGCGTGTCCACCATGCGCTGCGCATCGTAGACATTCATCTGACAGCCATAGGACTTGATATGCAGCTTGCGCGGCTGATCCATGGAACCTGAATGCGGGCCTGAAATGGCGCCATTGCGGCGCGAGGCTCAATTATAGGCTAAAGTGGGGGAAATCCAGTGCGTTTGTCGTCCCCGCCTGCTCGGGGACGACATTGATTATGTGGCTGCATCCAACGCCAAATCAGTGATCAGCCGTCGCAACTCCCGCATATCGTCGAACGTCACCGCCGCACCGGCGGCGCGCAGCGTGTCGGCATAGCCGGGCCGGCAATGGCTGCCGCCGTGAAATCCCAGCACGGTCATCCCGGCGGCCAGAGCGCCGGTGACGCCGGGGACGCTGTCCTCGATCACGATGCATCGTTCGGGCCGCACTTTCATCCGTTCGGCGGCGAACAGAAACAGGTCCGGCGCCGGCTTGCCGCGCTGGACCTGAACGGCCGAGAATATGTGCGGCGCGAGAACGTCATAGAGGCCGGCGCAAGTGAGGCCGTGGCGAATTTTTTCAGGCGTGCCGCTCGACGCCACGCATTTCGGCAGGTCGATCGCGGCGATGGTTCCGGCGATGTAAGGCACCGGCCGAAGCTCGTCCGCGTAGCGCTGCAGCGCGGCATGCTTCATCTGTGCTTCGAAATCGGCCGGAAGACTGCGGCCGAGCTCGGCCTCGATCGTTAGTCGTGCTTCGCGATCCGACACGCCGAGAAACCGATCGAGCACCTGATCGGCGGTGATCGGATAGCCGTGTTGCGTCAGTGTCGCTGCATGGGCGCGGCAGGAAATGACCTCGCTGTCGACCAGCACGCCGTCGCAATCGAAAATGATGAGATCGAAACTCAAGATTTGGTGTCGTCGTCCAGCGGCACGCAATACAGTTCCAGCCGGTGGTCGACCAGCTTGTAGCCGAGCTGGCGGGCGATTTCGGCCTGCAGCTTTTCGATTTCCTCGGAGGTGAATTCGATCACCTTGCCGTCGCGCAGGTTGATCAGGTGATCGTGGTGGCTGTCGCGCATCTGCTCGTAGCGGGCGCGGCCCTCGCGGAAATCGTGCCGCTCGATGATGCCGGCGTCCTCGAACAGTTTTACGGTGCGATACACCGTCGAGATCGAGATCTTGTCGTCGACCGCGACGCAGCGGCGGTACAGTTCCTCGACGTCGGGATGATCGAGCGCCTCCGCCAGCACTCGCGCGATTACGCGGCGCTGCTCGGTCATGCGCATCCCGGTTGCAGCGCAGCGCGCCTCGATGCCGGTGGCCTTGAGCGCGGCCGTGGATTTGAGTGCGATCATGAATTCAACCTCAGCGCGCCCTGTTCTGCCACCGCAGCGCGCTTACGACAAGTCGCGCCACATTAACAATGCGTCCAATGGTTCCCCGCCGGGCTGCTTGTAATAACGTTCGCGACGGCCGTTCACCGTGAAACCTGCCCGGTTGTACAACTGACGGGCGGGCTGATTGTTCTCTTCAACCTCAAGGAATACGGTGCGCACGCCATGACCGGCGAGATGGCCGAGATGGGTGAGCAGCAGATTGCGCGACAGGCCGCGGCCACGATGTCTTGGATCGATGGCGATCGACAGGATTTCCGCTTCATCCGCCGCCATACGTGACACCGCAAAGCCGATAATATTCCGGCCCTGCCGCAGCCGGTGCACCAGCGTATTGCGCTCGCGCAGCATCTGCTCGAATTCGCCTTCGCCCCAGCCGCGATGAAACGACGCACCATGGAGCTGAGCCAGCCGATGCGAGTCGCGCAGGGTCGCGGATTCAATCACCGTCGCACCGCCGCCCCACAGGCCGGACAACCACGCGATCATGACGCCGATGGCTGCGAATGGTTACGCAGCATGTCCTTTTGCGGCTTTGCGTCCGGCGCGCGCAGATAGCAGGGCCGCGCCGGCGCGGTTTCCGGCGTGACCGCGGCGCCGAGCCAGCCGACCCAGGCAATATCGGGCGCTGGCTGCGTATCCACCTGCACCGGCGGCGCGTCCGTGGGCCAGCGTTCCGCAATGATATTGGCGATGTTGCCGACCAGAACCGGCGGGCCGAAACGCGCGGCCTCGAGTGCTTCCGCGATGGGTGCTATGCGGGGCCAGACCAGCGAGGAACCGTTGCCGGCGACCACCTGCAGATAAACATGATCGTGCCGTGCATCGATCGCGGAGATCACCGGATGGTCGCCGCCTTTATTGACGATGGGTGCGGCATAGGCGGTCAGCGTGGTGACGCCGACCACAGGCCTGTCGGCGGCAAGCGCGATCCCGCGCGCGGCTGAAAGTCCGACCCGTAGTCCGGTAAAGCTGCCGGGGCCGGTGGTCACCGCGATGCGGTCGAGGCCGGAAAAACCGATGCCCGATTGCTTGATCACGCGCGCGATCAGCGGCATCAGCGCCTCGGCATGGCCGCGCTTCATCGCTAACGATTCCTGCGCGATCAGCCGGCCGGCATCGGTATCCAGCACGCCGGCGGCGCAGGCATCGAGCGCGGTATCGATGGCGAGGATCAGCATGCCACAACTCTCGTCATGCCCGGGCTTGTCCCGGGCATCCACGTCTTTCCAACCTTGCCACAAGACAAGACGTGGATGGCCGGGACAAGCCCGGCCATGACGAAAATCTTGAAATTCACATGTTAACGGAAGCAGCAGCCGGTCAGATCGGCCGCACTTCCACGACGTCGGGCACGAAATGCTTGAGCAGGTTCTGGATGCCGTGCTGCAGCGTCGCGGTGGAGGACGGGCAGCCGGCGCAGGAGCCCTTCATGTTGAGATAGACGATGCCGTCCTTGAAGCCGCGGAAGGTGATGTCGCCGCCGTCATTGGCGACGGCCGGGCGCACCCGGGTCTCGATCAGGTCCTTGATGGTGTCCACGGTCTCGGCGTCGGCCGCGTCGAAGAACTCGTTCTCTTCATCGGAGGCCTCATCGCCGCCGGCGCTGCCGTCGACCATCAGCGGCGCGCCGGACATGTAGTGCTCCATGATGGCGCCGAGGATGGCGGGCTTGAGGTGCTGCCAGTCGCTGTCGTCCTTGGTCACGGTCACGAAATCCGAGCCGTAAAACACCCCGGTAACGCCGGGCACGCCGAACAGCTTTTCGGCCAGCGGCGAGCGTACCGCCGTTTCGCGGTCGGTGAATTCCATGGTGCCGCTGTCGAGCACAGTGCGGCCGGGAATGAACTTCAGGGTGGCGGGATTGGGGGTGGCTTCGGTCTGAATGAACATGGCTTTCTCCGGCGTCGCCGGTTCAAGGCCGGCGCGTGGCTGTCCCTTAGCAGATGGAGACGGTAAACGCACGGTCAAGGGTTCCGTTGTCGTCCCCGCGAATGCGGGGACCCATAACCCCCGGCGGATGTTTTGCGAAAAGTCGGGCCCGCGGCCTTCGTAGCATCGGGCATCGGTGTTTATGGGTCCCCGCCTTCGCGGGGACGACACGGAGAATGGGCGGCTGCGTACCCAAATCGCCTACGACAGCGAATCGATGTCCAGGTCGCTCAAATTGCCGGGCACGATGGTGACGGGAATCGGAAATTCGCCGACCATCTTGGCCATCATGGTGATGATCGGTCCGGGTCCCTCCGGGCCGGGATTGGCGGCCAGCACCAGCATCGCGATATCGACGTCCTTGTCGATGACGTCGAGGATCTGCTCGATGGAGTCGCCCTCGCGGATCACGCGCTCCGGCGTGATCGCGGCGATGCCGTTGGCGCGGCCGGAGGCGCGGTCCAGCGCGGCATTGGCGTCCTCGTGGGCTTCGGCGCGCATGATGTCGGCAACCCCGAGCCATTGCTGGTTCTGGTCCTCGATCTCGATGACGCGCAGCATCACCACGCCGCCGCCGCCGCGGATCGCCCAGCGGCTGGCATAGTAGACCGCGCGGTCCCATTCCGCGGTGTCGTCTACGATGACCAGGCCTTTCGGCTTGTGACCCGCCTCATAGCTTCGACGTTGCGTGCTCATGCATGTCCCGATGCTGCGCCAAACCGGCGCATGCTGCCACACTCCCTCTCCCTTTGGGAGAGGGTTCCGGGACTTTAGCGCTTGCGGACGAAACCGAGGATGTCCTTCACGGCACCCATGGTTTCCGACGCGATGGCGCGGGCGCGGTCGGCGCCATCGATCAGCACGGAATCGACATAGGCCTCATCGGCGGTCAACCGCTTCATCTCTGCGGCGATCGGGGCGAGTTTTGTAACAGCAAGATCGACCAGGCTGGACTTGAAGCCGGAAAACTGCGCGCCGCCGAATTCGCTCAGGATTTCGGATTTCGGCTTGCCGGCGAGCGCCGCATAGATGCCAACCAGATTGTCGGCCTCCGCGCGCGTCTCGAGCCCCTTTTCTTCCGACGGCAGCGCTTCCGGATCGGTCTTCGCTTTCCGGATCTTCTGCGCGATGGTGTCGGCGTCGTCGGTGAGGTTGATGCGGGAATAATCCGACGGATCCGACTTCGACATTTTCTTGGTGCCGTCGCGCAGGCTCATCACCCGCGTCGCGGGGCCGGTGATCACCGGTTCCGGCAGCGGGAAGAATTTGTCGCCATGGCCGTTCGCGGCGATCGACTCGGAAAAATCGTTGTTGAACTTCTGTGCGATGTCGCGCGACAGCTCAAGATGCTGCTTCTGGTCCTCGCCGACCGGAACGTGCGTGGCGCGATAGACCAGGATGTCCGCCGCCATCAGCACCGGATAATCGTACAGTCCGATCGAGGCGTTCTCGCGGTCCTTGCCGGCCTTCTCCTTGAACTGGGTCATGCGGTTGAGCCAGCCCAGCCGCGCCACGCAGTTGAGCACCCAGGCAAGCTCGGCATGCTCCGACACCTGGCTCTGGTTGAAGATGATCTGTTTCCTGGGATCGATGCCGCTGGCGATGAAGGCCGCGGTGACTTCGCGGATGTTGCGGCGCAATTCCTCCGGGCCGCCCGGCACCGGCACGGTGATGGCGTGGAGGTCGACCACGCAATAGAGACAGTTGTACGTCGCCTGCAACTCGACGAAGTTGACAAGCGCGCCGAGGTAATTGCCGAGATGCAGATTGCCGGTCGGCTGGACGCCTGAAAAAACCCGCTCGATGATCGCCATTGTGTGTTCCCGCGCTTTACGCGCCGTCCATTGCCATGCGGAACTTATCTGCGCAAGTCGGGAGGCGATGAGCGCCTCAACGCAGCGATGGTGTCGGTCCATTTGACCACGCCGAACAGCGCCAGCAGCAGGCCGTAGACCGCGACGCCGCCCAGAATCAAAATACCGAGAATCGCGGCCTGTGCGAGGCCGTGTGCATTCCCCGCCGGCGGCCACACAAAGGCGGTCTTGAGCCAGAGCAGGCTGCCCATCGCCAGCGCGGCCAAACCAATGCGCGGCAACCGCCGCCGTGCCGCAGCGTCGATCGAAAACCCAAAAGTCTCCGCACCGCGCCGGATCAATGTGACCGCGTTGCTCCATGCCCCGAGCGCAATGCCGGCGGCGATGCCCGCGGCGCCGAACATCTGGCCGAACACGATGGCAAGAGCGATCGCGATGGCCAATCCCTTGAGCGTTGCGATCAGCGGCGTGGCGGTGTCACCGCGTGCAAAAAACGCCGGCGACAGCGCCTTGACCAGCACATGGGCGGGCAGGCCGAGCGCCAGCAGCCCCAGTGCTTGCGCGGTTGCGTTGGTATCATCAGCGGAAAATGCGCCGTGCTCGAACAGTGTCCGCACGATCGGTTCGCGCAGCACGATCAGTCCCAGCGCCGCGGGCAGCGCCAGGCCGACCGCCAGTTCCAGCGCACGGGATTCCGCGGCGACGGTCGCAACGGGATCGGCGCCGCGCACGGCGCGCGTCAGTTCCGGCACCATCACCGTACCCATGGCGACGCCGACGATGCCGAGCGGCAGCTCGATCAGGCGGTTGGCGAAATACAGCCACGACACTGCGGACGGGATGGATGAGGCGATGATCGCGCCGGCGACAATCAGCAATTGCGGTCCTGAATTGGCGAGCAGGCCGGCCAACCCTTTAAGGAAGAAGCTGCGCATCCCGGCGTCGAATGAAACCTTGAGGGGACTTGCGAGCTTCTCGCCGTCCACGCGCAGCGTAAGCATCAGCAACTGCAACAGCCCGGCGACGCCGATGGTCGCCGCCATTACCAGGGCCGCATCGGCTGCATTCCGCGGCCATACCAGCAGCGCTATCATCACGCCGATCAGCGTTACGTTGAAAAGAATGGGCGAAAACGCCGTGAGCACGAACCGGTGTTGCGCGTTCAGTAATCCCATCATGACGGCGACCGGTCCGGCGAAGGCGAGATAAGGCAGCATCAGCCGGGCATTATCGACCGCAAGCTGCAAAGTGGGATGGCCGGCGAAGCCCGGCGCCAGCACGGTTATCACCAGCGGCATCGCGAGGCCGATTACTGTTGCCGCGACGATCATTGCGAGGCTCACGCTGCCCAGCACGCGCCCGGCAAAGGCGACCGCCGCGACCGCGCCATCGCGATCCCGGGTACGCAGATAGGCCGGCACCAGCGCGGTGTTCAGCGCACCTTCGGTCACCGATCGCCGCAGCACGCTGATCCCCTGAAACGCCATCAGGAACGCATCCGCGACGGGGCCGGCGCCGAGCAGCGCTGCGACCATGGCATCGCGCACGAATCCCAAGAGCCGCGAGGCCAGCGTTCCGGTGGAGACGGTGAGGAGGGGGCGGATCATCAGGACATTCTATACGGCCAGGCGCTTGCTGGCGCATGGAGTAACGTGATAGGTCGCGGCACCTTTACGAGGCAGGGCTTGCTGCGCCGATCTGGACCGGATTCTCCGCATCCTCGCAATTGCCATCACGGGATATTCTTAATGGCTGAAACGAAATACGACGTGCTCGGGATCGGCAATGCGATTTTCGACGTGCTGGTGCAGACCGATGAGCGCTTTCTCGCCAGCCACGGCATGACCAAGGGCGGCATGACGCTGATCGACGCCGCGCGCGCCGCGTCCATTTACGCCGACATGGGTCCCTCGGTGCAGATGTCGGGCGGCTCGGCGGCGAATACCATTGTCGGCATCGCCAGCCTCGGTGCGCGCACGGCCTTTATCGGCAAGGTCAAGGACGACCAGATCGGCCGACTCTACAGCCACGACATCAAGGCGGCCAACGTCGCCTTCGCGACCAAAGCTGCGTCCGACGGGCCGGCCACCGGCTGCTCCTATATTCTGGTGACGCCGGATGGCGAGCGCACCATGAACACCTATCTCGGTGCCGCGCAGGAACTGATGCCCGGCGACATCGATGCGGCCGACGTCGCCGCATCCGCGATCGTGTATCTCGAAGGCTATCTGTGGGATCCGAAAAACGCCAAGGAAGCGTTTCTGAAAGCCTCGACCATCGCCCACGATGCGGGCCGCCGGGTGGCGCTGACGCTGTCGGATGCGTTTTGCGTCGACCGCTATCGCGGCGAGTTTCTCGATCTGATGCAGGGCGGCACCGTCGATCTGATTTTTGCCAATGAAGCCGAGCTGCATTCGCTGTATCAAACTTCCGATTTCGATACCGCGCTGACGCAGTTGCGCGACGACGTAAAACTCGGCGTCGTCACCCGCAGCGAGAAAGGCTGCGTGGTCGCGACCAAAGAAGGCGTGACGCCGGTGCCGGCATTTCCGATTGAGACGCTGGTGGACACCACCGGCGCCGGCGATCTGTTCGCCGCGGGATTTCTGCTAGGCCTGGTGCGCGGCGCTGCCCACGAACATTGCGGCCGGCTTGGCGCGCTCGCCGCCGCCGAAGTGATCCAGCACATCGGCGCGCGGCCAACGGTGTCGCTGAAGGAACTGGCGCAGAAGAACGGGCTGCCGGTTTAGCTCCACCTCGCCCCGCTTGCGGGGAGAGGTCGGATTGCGAAGCCCGGGTGAGGGGGACTCTCCGCGCACGCTTTCTCTTCAGAGTTTGCGGCGAGAGCCCCTCACCCCGACCTCTCCCCGTGAAGAACGGGGAGAGGGAGAAGTACTCACGCCGCCTTCTGCGCCGCATCGAGCCCGGCATAGACGCCGCTCTCGAATGCCGCGAACGCCCCGAGGCATTTCTGATCCGCGAACGGCAGCACCTGCATCAGGACGACGCCGCAAATGTCGCGCGACGGATCGATCCAGTAATAGGTGTTGGCAAGGCCGGCCCAGGCGAGGCTGCCGGGGCTGCGGCCCTCCGGCGATTTCGCGGTATTGATCATGAAGCTCAGCCCCCATTTCTTGTCCATGCCGGGGTAGAGATCGACGTCGTTGGTTGCGAATGCCACCGCCGAGGTCAGCTTGCCCATGTTGAGCTCGCCGATGTGGTTCTGTCCCATCAGCGCGACCGTCTCCGGCTTCAGCACCTGCTCGCCGTTGCCTTTGCCCTTGTTGAGGATCATCTGGGTGAACTTGATGTAATCGCCGGCGGTGCCGTAGAGCCCGCCGCCGCCCATATGGAATTCAGGCTCCTGTTCCAGTTCGAACGGGATCGGCGCCAGCGATCCGTCTTCGCCGCGCGAATGCATGGCGACCAGCCGCTTGCGTTGCGTGTCGCCTATTCTGAAGGCGGTGTCGGTCATGCTGAGCGGCGCGAACATGTGGTCGCGCAAATAGGCATCGAGCCGTTTGCCGGTGACCGCTTCCAGGGCCTTGCCGACGAAATCGATGTTGGTGCCGTATTCCCAACGGGTGCCGGGATCGGTCATGATCGGGGTCTTCAGCGCCGCGTTCTGGCAGGTGGTGATGCCGGGCGTATTGGTCTTGTCCAGATATTGCACCATGTCGCCATTCCACATGTCGTAGGCGAAGCCGGCGGTGTGGGTCATGAGGTGGCGCAGCGTGATCGGGTTTTTTGCAGTCCGCAGCTTCGGCCCGCCGTTGGCGTCGAAACCTTCCAGCACCTGCGGCGATGTCAGATCCGGCAGCACCTTGCCGATCGGCGCCTCCAGCGAAAGTTTGCCCTGTTCGACAAGCTGCATGGCGGCGGCCGCTGTGACGGCCTTGGTCATGGACGCAATCCAGAACACGCTGTCGGGGGTCATGCCGTCGTCCTTCGACAGGTCGCGCTTGCCGAACGCGCCCTGATAGATCACCTCCTTGGCCGTAGCGGCAAAAGCGACCACGCCGGGAATTTCCTTGGCCTCGGATTTCTGCCGCAATGCCTGATCGATCTGAGCCTTGCCTTGCATGTCGCACCTCCCGTTTTGATTTTTGCTACGTAGTCGATCTTCCTCCCGGGCCGGACTTCCCGCAAGCGCCGGCGGCCCGGTGCGCCGTGGGTCGCGATCTCGTGATGCAGGCGGGCGACAGCGCCGGATAAACGGAAGCAGACCGCAAAGCAGCGGTCGTTTTGCGGTGGATGGACTTGCGTAACCGATAGCCAATCGGCATATCCCGCGTATGCTGCGCAGCACTCGCTCTCCAGGAACAATTGTTGCGATAAGGCGTTCAAATTGCGGCGTAAATGGAACGCGCCGGGTCTGAATAATTTAATGCAAATTTCGGCAGCTTCCGAAGCTGCGAGGGGATGACGATGATCTCGTGCTGGAGCGACTGGAAGCGCTATCCGAGGCCTGCGAAGGGCGAGAATATCGAGGCGCCGATCAGCCCGGGTATCTACGAAGTCCGCTTTGCCGGGACCGGCGCGCTGCACTCGTTCGGCGCGGTGGATAATGTCGCGCAGGCGCTGTCGCAGCTCGCGGTCGCCTCCAAATCCTGGTTCGGCCGCCGCGAACTACAGGCACTACCCGACCTGGAATACCGCACCTGCGCCACCCGCACCAAGGCCGACGCCAAGACCGCCGCCGAACGCATGATCGGCCGCCGCGAAACTTATATGAGCGGCGCGGCCTGAGATTTACGCCCACCCAGCCCGGCGATGCCGAGTTTGCATCGCTCGCACCGGTGCATCGCGGCCTGTTTGAGCCTATATTCCCCAAGAAAACGCTTCACCGGAGTAGCCTCATGTCGCCCACTACCGCCGCCGCACGCGCGCACGCCTCGACGCCCTCGCTGCAGGACCGCCTGAAAGACCCTTCGCTGCTGCGCAACCAGTGCTACATCGACGGCGCCTGGGTGGGTACGCCGGAGCGCCCCGTGACCAATCCGGTCAACGGCATCGAGCTTGCCAAGGTGCCGAAGATGAGCACGGATGAGGCGACGCGGGCGGTAGAGGCGGCCGAGCGCGCATTTCCGGCCTGGGCCAAGCTCACCGCCAAACAGCGCTCCAATATTTTGCGCCGATGGTTCGACCTGATCATCGCCAACCGCGAAGACCTCGCGCTGATCCTCACCTCCGAACAGGGCAAGCCGCTGGCGGAAGCATTGGGCGAGGTCGATATCGGCGGCGCCTATGTCGAATTCTTTTCCGAGGAAGCGCGCCGCGTCTATGGCGAGACGATTCCCACGCAAAAACCCGATGCGCGGCTGCTTGCCATAAAACAGCCGATCGGCGTCTGCGGCGCGATTACGCCGTGGAATTTTCCGTGCTCGATGATCACCCGCAAAGTCTCGCCGGCGCTGGCCGCCGGCTGCACCGTGGTGCTGAAGCCCGCCAACGAAACGCCGCTCACCGCGCTGGCGCTGGTGGTGCTGGCCGAGAAGGCCGGCGTGCCCAAGGGCGTGTTCAATATCCTCACCGGCAATTCGTCGGCGATCGGCAAGGTGCTGTGCGAGCATCCGGCGGTGCGCTTCGTCGGCTTCACCGGCTCCACGGAAGTCGGCAAGATTCTGTATCAGCAGGCGGCGAGTGGCGTGAAAAAGCTCGGACTTGAGCTCGGCGGCAATGCGCCGTTCGTGGTGTTCGACGACGCCGACATCGATGCCGCGGTCGAAGGCGCCATGATTTCGAAATACCGTAACATGGGCCAGACCTGCGTCTGCGCCAACCGCATCTACGCCCAGGACAAGATCTACGATGTGTTCGTGGAAAAGCTGTCGAAAAAAGTAGCGGCGATGAAGATCGGCGACGGCACCGAAGCCGGCGTGGTGCAGGGGCCGCTGATCAACATGGATGCGATCGACAAGGTCGAGAAGCACATCGCGGACGCGGTCGAGCACGGTGCGAAGATCATTACCGGCGGCAAGCGGCATTCGCTCGGCGGTACCTTCTTCGAGCCGACGGTACTGTCCAATGTCGCGCCGGATTCGCTGGTGTCGCACGAAGAAACCTTCGGGCCGCTGGCGCCGGTGTTCCGCTTCAAGGACGAAGCTGACGTGATCGCAATGTGCAACAACTCGCCGTTCGGTCTTGCGTCGTATTTCTACTCGCGCGATCTCGGCCGGGTGTGGCGCGTCGCCGAAGCGCTGGAGTCGGGGATGGTCGGCGTCAACACCGGGCTGATCACCACCGAAGTGGCACCGTTCGGCGGCGTCAAGGAAAGTGGCCTCGGCCGCGAAGGCTCGCATCACGGCATGGAAGAATATGTCGAGATCAAATACATCATGATGGCGGGGATATAGTTTTCGATCTCCCGCAGCGCGTCATACTCACTGTCGTCCCCGCGAAGGCGGGACCCATACCACCGGAGTATGTGGTTATGAAGTGCTGTCCGGGCATCGCATCAAAATGGATAGGTCGGAGGCTATGGGTCCCCGCCTTCGCGGGGACGACGTGGGTACTTCGTCGCAAGGGCTCCTCGCGATGACGGAAGCTACCGTTATCCGTCCACCACAAGCTCGCTTCCGGTGATCAGCCGGTACGCCTCAAGATAACGCTTGCTGGTGGCGTCCACCACGCTCGCGGGCAAAGCCGGCGGCGGGGCGTCGCCGTTCCAGCGGCAGGCTTTGCGCTCGGTGTCGAGGTAATCGCGCAGCGGCTGCTTGTCGAAGCTCGGCTGCGGCCGGCCCGGCGTGTACACATCCGCCGCCCAGAACCGCGAGCTGTCGGGGGTCATCACCTCGTCGATCAGAATGATGCGTCCGTCGCTGTCCCTGCCGAACTCGAATTTGGTGTCGGCGATGATGATGCCCTGGCCGCGGCTGATGGTTTCGCCGAGCGTATAGACCGCGCGGGTCAGGCTCTCCAGCGTGTGCGTCACGTCGTCCCCGAGGGACTCGCGCATGCGGCCGACGGTAATATTTTCGTCGTGGCCGGTCTCGGCCTTGGTGGCCGGGCTGAAAATAGCTGGCTCCAGTCGTGCGCTTTCGAGCAGGCCCGGCGTGAGCTTTTCGCCCGCCAGCGTGCCTTGTGCTGCGTATTCCTTCCAGGCCGAACCCGACAGATAACCGCGGATCACGCATTCGATCGGAAATACGTTTGTGCGCCGGCACAGCATCGCGCGTCCCGCAAGCGAGGCGCGATGTCCCTGGAGCGCAGGCACTTCCGCGATGATCGCGTCGGCGTCGGCGCTGATCATGTGATGCGGCACCACGCCTTCGAGCTGGGCGAACCACCACGCGCTCACTTGCGTCAGCACCGCGCCCTTCATCGGAATGGTCTCCGCCATCACCACGTCGAACGCGCTGATGCGGTCGGTGGTGAGCAGCAGCACGCGGTCGTCGCCGACCGCGTAGATGTCACGCACCTTGCCACGCCCGATTCTTGGAAGCGGCAGGTCGCTGGCGAGCATCGTGGTCATGGATGAAAAACTTTCCTTACGTCATTGCGAGGAGCACTTGCGACGAAGCAATCCAGTTCTTGCTATGAGGCCTCTGGATTGCTGCGTCGCTACGCTCCTCGCAATGACGGGTGTATGTCACTCCGGCAGCGGAATGAACTCGTGTTCGTTGGGCACATGCGCGAAGCGGCCGGTTTTCCAGTCCTGCTTGGCCTGCTCGATCCGCTCCTTGGAGGAGGACACAAAATTCCACCAGATGTGGCGCGGCCCTTCCAGCGCGTCACCGCCGAGAAACATCATGCGCGCGTGCGTGTTCGCCTTCACGGTGATGCGATCGCCGGGGCGGAAGATCAATAGCCGCGGCCCCTGATAGCGTTCATGGGCGATCTCGATCTCGCCGTCGATCACATAGATCGCGCGTTCCTCATGATCGGGATCGAGCGGCACGGTCATGCCCTGCTCCAGCGCCACCTCGGTATAGAACCACGGCGACACCATATCGACCGGCGATTTCGCGCCAAACGAACTCCCCGCGATGACGCGCGCGGTGAAGCCTTTATCCTTCACCGTGGGCAAACTATCCGCGCCGTAATGCTGGAATGACGGCGCGATCTCCTCGGCGCCTTTCGGCAGCGCGATCCAGCTTTGCAGGCCTAGCATCTTCTGTCCGTTCTGACGCTGCACATCCGGCGTGCGCTCGGAATGTGCGATGCCGCGCCCCGCGGTCATCAGGTTCATGGCACCGGGCTGGATCTCCTGGATGTTGCCCTCGCTGTCGCGGTGCATGATGGAGCCGTCGAACAGATAGGTGGCGGTGGCAAGCCCGATATGCGGGTGCGGGCGGACGTCCATGCCCTTGCCGGAGACGAACTGCACCGGGCCGAAATGATCGAAGAAGATGAAAGGTCCGACCATCTGCCGCTTGCCATGCGGCAGCGCGCGGCGCACCTCGAAGCCGTCGCCGAGGTCGCGGGTGCGCGGCACGATCACCAGCTCCAGCGCGTCGCAGGAATCGGGATCGCCGAGCACGGGATCGTTGGAGGGAAGCCAGCTCATGGGGACTCCGTGGGGGCGCTGCGAACTCGTTGCCATTATCTGGCGCGGTGCAAACGATGACAAGCGTCATCATTTACGCCGTCATCCTGAGGAGCGCGCTCTTGCGCGCGTCTCGAAGGATAGGCCACATACGCGCGTGTCACATCCTTCGAGGCTCGCCGCAAGAGCGGCGAGCACCTCAGGATGACAGTGGGAGAAAAGCGGATGCACATTCAGCCCAAAGCCGGCGCCGCGCTCGCGCAACTCAACGGCCCCGTCGTTGAAACGCCAAGGTTGATCCTGCGGCAGTGGCGCAGTACCGACATTGCGCCTTATACCGCCATGCTTTCCGATCCCGGCACGGCGCGGTTCATTACTGTCGATGGCAAGCCCGTCACTGATGAGATGACCGGCTGGCGGCATACCGTTGTGATGGCCGGGCATTGGGCGGTCCACGGCGCCGGTATGTTTGCGGTCGAGGAAAAACACACCGGAAAGTTTATCGGCCGGGTGGGACCGTGGTTTCCGCCGGCGTGGCCGGATTTCGAGATCGGCTGGGGCATCACCAGGCAGGCGCAGGGTATGGGCTATGCCAGCGAGGCTGCCCGCGCGGCGATCGACTGGGCATTTGCGAATTTCGAGATCGCGCAGGTGATCCACTGTATCGATCGCGAAAACGCCGCGTCGCAGGGTGTGGCGCGGCGGCTCGGCGCTGAAAAGCAAAAGGAGATCGAATTGTTCGGCCAGGTCGCGGATATGTGGGTCACGACATGCGACGCATGGACCAGATCGAAGAATTAGAACATCCGGAAACCGGTGAACCAGTTGTTGCTTGGCCGCTCGAACTGGGCCTGGCGGTAGCCGCCGAACTGTGACGCAGGGGCGGGAGGATAGGCGGCCGCGTAATTATTCGGCGGCCGATCGCGGTGAACCACGCTCTTGTGCCGCTTGACAGCCGGCTTGGGTCCAACGACCGCGGCGGCGCCGACATCGACCATCTCGGCCTTGGCTTCATAGACCGGGGCCGACTTCGTCTCCTGCGGCACCGCGTCAGCGCGGCGGAACGTCATCTGGCGTTCCCACTGCAGCCGCTCGGCGGTCGGCGCCATCGGCGCGATATCCGGGTAAACCACTGCGGACGTGAGAGGTTTTTCTTTCCTGTCCTGCGAAGCGCGCCAGGAGGCGAGGCTTCCGCCGCGCCCGGAATTCGTGGCCTCAGTTTGCGGGACGGCTTCCGCGGTTTGCGGCGTGAAATAATCGACAACAAACAGCAGCCCTAACAGGCAACACCCCATTACCAGAAAATATCGCAATACCGGCATGAACCAACGCCCCTTCAGGCGTCAACAATTCGACGCCTGAGCATTAGTTCCCGCAGTGCGATTTCGGTTCAGGGAAACCGCCGATTACTTTCGGCGGATTCGTCAGGATTCGCTGCAATTCGCGGGAAAGTGATCAGCCTAATTTAGAGGTGGGACGCACCCTATTGCCTTCCCAGATGGGTCGCGGTCTCGACCCGGTCATATCGTTCAAGCGAGAGGATGGCGTCGGCCAGTTGGTCGGCACGGCCATTGAGCACCGGGCGCGCCAGCGTCAGGAACTTCTGCTGCATCGCCGCGGCGTCCGGAAACGAGGACGGCTCGCCGGAGGGATCGGCGTAGAGCCGCTCATGCACGCCGTCTTCTGTCGTAATGGATACGCGGGCGCCGAACGGATGGCTGCGGCCGGTCTCGAGGCGGTCGTCGTGCACCACGTCGAAGCGATCCGCCAGCGCATCGACCGCGGCGTCGCCGAGCCTTGAATAATCGTCCCAGCCGAAGCGGCCCTGATCCAGCGCCACCGCACCGGTGAAGAACATCGAGAACTGGCCGCCGACGATGGAGGTCGGATGGCGTTTGGTGGCGGCATCGCCGGTCAGCGTAATGCCGTTGCGATGCAGGCCGATCTCGACGCGCATGATCTGGTCCGGCGTCAGATTGTGCTCCCGGCGCATCGCGATCAGCGCATCAAGGGCTGCGTGGGTATAGCGGCAGCTGGGGTAGGGCTTTACGCCGATCTTCATGGTTTCGTAGATTTCGCCCAAGCCCGCGACCGCCTTGTCGGGATGCGCGTCGTCGCTGTAGCCGACCAGCAGGCCGTGCTTGCCTTCGACCGATTCGGTGGCGCCGATAAAGTCGTTGCGCGCCAGCGTTGCCGCGATCACGCCGTTCATGGCGGCGGCGCCGACCTGGTAGCGCTTGTTCCAGGCGCCATTGACGAGGAACTGCAGCGAGCCCGCGGCCTGACTGCCGGAGACGCCAAACGCAGCTATGGTCTGCTCTTTCGAGAGCCCGAACAGTTTCGCAGCCGCTGCCGCCGCGCCGTAAGTGCCGGCGGTCGCGGTGGGATGAAAGCCGCGCTTGTAATGCGAGGTTGGATCGAGCGCATTGCCGAGCCGGCAACACACTTCATAGCCGGCGACGATCGCGGTCAGCACGTCGCGGCCTGATGCGTCCACCAACTCGCCGACCGCAAAGGCGGCCGGCACCACCGGGGCGCTCGCATGCAGCGAGGAATCCGCATGCGTATCGTCGAAATCGAGCGAGTGGCCGAGCGCGCCGTTGAGCAGCGCCGCTATTGCCGGCGTCCAGGTCTTGCTGTCACCGAACACCGTGGACGCGCCGTCGCCGTCGAGCGCCAGCGCCTCCAGCATCCTGAGCAGCGATGGCGTCGATTCCGCGTCGCGCCGCGCCCGCACCGCGCTGCCGAGAAAATCCAGCGTCAGGATTTTCGCGCGCTCCAGCACCTGAAGCGGGATGTCGTCGAATTTCAGGTTGGCGACATAGGCGGCGAGGGTTGCGGTTTCATCGGCCATTATGGGCGTCCTTGTTTGTTGGCCGCAGACTAGACATCGCAGGCGGAGCCTTCAAGTCGCAGAAGGCGCTTTGATCCGCGACCTGGCAGCATGCAAGCGGCGCGTCAGCAACCGGAAGCGCAAGATCAGAAGGGTGGCGTAAATCGCGGTGCCGCAGGACAGCCCGATCCATACGCCGATGGCGCCGAGGCTGGTGTGGAACGCCAAGCCATAGGCGGCGGGGAATCCGATCAGCCAGTAACTGATTGCGGCGAACAGCAGCGGCACCCGCGTATCGTTCAGCCCGCGCAACGCGCCGGCCGCGACGGTCTGGATGCCGTCGGCGACGAAGAAGGTTGCGCCGACCAGCAGCAAGGTCGCGGTGAGTTCGATCACGGCGCCCGCGCTGTCGGCGGCCTCGCCGAAGAAAAACCGCGCAATCGCAAACCGGCCGAGAATCACGGCAAGCGTCATGGCGGACACGCAGGCAATTCCGAGCAGCGTCGCGACGTAGCCCGCGCGCCTCACCGCCGGGGCGTCGTTGCGGCCGACGGCGTGCCCGACCCGCACGGTCGCCGCCATGCCGATGCCGAACGGCACCATGAACAGGATCGCCGTGATCTGCAGCGCGATCTGGTGCGCCGCCAGCGCGGTGGTGCCGATCAGGCCCATCAAAAGCGCGGCGGCGCCGAACAGGCCGTATTCGAGCAGAAACGACAGTGAGATCGGCGCGCCGATCACGACCAGTTGCCGCATCAAGGCCCAGTCGATGCGCCAGATCCGGCCCAGCACGTGATATTTTTTGAACGGCGGGCGGTTGGCCGCGAACCAGAGGCCAGCGAAAAACATTCCGAAATTGATGATGGTGGTGGCGAGGCCGGCGCCGAACAGCGCCAGCCGTGGCAACCCCCATTCGCCATGAATCAGCACCCAGGCCAGCAGCGCGTTGGCTGGAATGGCGGCCAGCGTGATCCATAGTCCCGGCTCGGGCCGGTTGACCGCGCCCATGAAGCCGCGGACTGCCAGAAACCACAGCCCCGGCGTTATGCCCCAGGCCAGGCCCAGCAGATATTTCTGCGCGAGATGCGCGGTCGCGGGCGCCTGTCCGAGCATCAACAGGATGCGTTCGCCGAACAGCGGAACCAGCATCATCGGCAGCGAGATCAACAATGCGGCCCACAACCCGACGCGAAGCGCGCGCCGCACGGCCCTCGGATTGCGCCTGCCGAATGCTTGCGCTGCGAGCGGCGCCACCGCCGACACCAGGCCCATTCCGAACGTGAAGCTGACGAAGAAAACCGTGCTCGCCAGCGCCGCCGAGGCCACGGCTTCGTCCCCGAGCCGCCCGATCAGCGCAAGATCGGTCGTCATCATCGCGATCTGCCCCAACTGCGTCAGCACGATGGGGATGGCGAGCTTGAGCGTCTCGGTCAGTTCGAGGGTGAGGCGGGCGCCCGTCGTTGTGGCGACGCCGGTTGCCGCGAGCGGACCTCGCTCGACTTTATCAAGGGATGTCATGGAGCGAGACTAGCATTGCCATGGGACGAGAGGGTGGCGCAGAGTCCACGCCGTACCCGATTGTTGGTATCATCGAAACATGGAGGCACCCACCGGACCATCGATAGGCAAATCGGTCTGGCCAAGAATCCATCCTTCTCGTTCTTGTGCCGGAATGTTCGAATCGGGAGAGGGCTGCCGTCGGCCTTCCGCGACCTCGATCATCGCGATCAACCCTGCAAAAGCATCGAACGGGTCTTCTCCGGACTTTCTTGCCCCGAACCCGTCTTCAACGGCTTCACCGACCTCTTTAGAGAGAACAATTCGGTTGGAGCTGCACCAGTCGTTTATGCCGGCCAAGGCTTTCTTGCGGTGACCTTGCTTGCGTTTGCTCATCCCCGAATGGAGATTAATTCCAACATGACGATAGGATTCCGCAGGGTAAGTTTCTGCGATCGTCAGAAAGTGCGATGCCGAGGATGCGAGGGCACCGTCGAATGGCCAAAGCCGTGCTTTACGCTGTCGAGCGGGTACGAGTACCTCGCGCCAGCCGGAGAGGGCTGCCTTGTCTACCTGCTTCGGGCCCAGTGTCCAGAAAAGCGGGCTTGCTGCGCGTCTCCGAACAGTCGTCCTATCGCATTGACGGAGCAGTTGGTCGAAACTGGTGCAAACCAGGCGGCTGACAAGGTGTTCCCGTCGCACTCCTCGCAATGCACGGTGCGGGTAAAACGGCCGGGTCAGGGAAATGTCGTCCGTTCGCGCGGCTACCACGAAAAAGTTGGTCCAGCGCTTCTCGGCAAGTGCAGTCAGCAAATCGGGAAAGACAAACTCCTCGCCAAAAGCCGACTTGATCTGGTCGATATAGAACGACGGCAGGCCGATGACGAAGTCGAAACCCGCCAGCGTCAGATGTGTTTCGTCGAAAAGATAATCGAGGAGCTCAGCTTCCGGCGGCGTTGGTTCGACACGTTCGACATACCATTCTGACTTCGTGCAGATAGCAATGGCCGTCCATCGTTTCCGACTATCGACGCTCCAGTCGGAATGTATCAGACGAGTAAATGCGAGATGAGGCGCCATCTCGCACCCTGATCACACATCGACATTCGCGCTCAGCGAATTGTCCTGGATGAATTCGCGGCGCGGTTCGACCACGTCGCCCATCAGCTTGGTGAAGATGTCGTCGGCCTCGTCGACTTCCTTGATCTTGACCTGCAGCAGCGAGCGCTCGTTGGTGTCGAGGGTGGTTTCCCAGAGCTGGCTCGGGTTCATTTCGCCGAGGCCTTTGTAGCGCTGCAGCGCCACGCCCTTGCGCCCCGCATCGGTCACCGCCTCGAACAGGCTGACCGGACCATAGATAGGCGTTTCGGTATCCTTCCGGCGCAACAATCCGGGCCTGGTATATGCCTCCTGCAATGCAGCCGCGAATTGGTCGAGTTTGCGTGCGTCGGCTGAGCCAAGCAACGCATCATCGATGATGGCGACATCCTTAACGCCTCGCACGATGCGTTCGAAGAAGAATCCTTCGCCTTCGGTGAAGCGTCCGCTCCAGCCGCGTTCGACTTCGTCCGCCAGCGCGTCCAGCCGCTTGGCGATATAGCCCGCGGCGGCGTTGGCCTTTGTGGGATCGCCGATGATATCCGTGCTGAGCACGCCGGCAATCGCGGCCTGCTCGATCACCTTGCGGTTATAGCGGCTGTGCAGGTTGTGCAGCGTGCCGCGGATCACGCGGGCATCCTCAACCAATGCCTGCAGATCCCTGCCGCTGCGATCCTCTCCGGAGGATATCTTAAACACGCAGTCGTCGAGCCCGGTGGCGATCAGGTAATCCTCCAGCGCACGCTCGTCCTTCAAATATTGCTCGGACTTGCCGCGCGTCACCTTGTAGAGCGGCGGCTGCGCGATATAGAGATGGCCGGCCTCGATCATCTGCGGCATCTGCCGGAAGAAGAACGTCAGCAGCAGCGTGCGGATATGCGCGCCGTCGACGTCGGCGTCGGTCATCACGATGATCTTGTGATAGCGCAGCTTCGACAGGTCGAAATCGTCGCGGCCGATGCCGGTGCCGAGGGCCGTGATCAACGTGCCGATCTGCTCGGAGCCCAGCATCTTGTCGAAGCGCGCGCGCTCGACATTGAGGATTTTGCCGCGCAGCGGCAGCACCGCTTGGAATTCGCGGTTGCGGCCCTGCTTGGCGGACCCGCCGGCGGAATCACCCTCGACGATGAACAGTTCGGATTTGGCGGGATCGCGCTCCTGGCAGTCGGCGAGCTTGCCGGGAAGCGAGGCGATATCAAGCGCGCCCTTGCGCCGCGTCAGTTCGCGCGCTTTTCGTGCAGCCTCGCGGGCCGCTGCGGCTTCCACCACCTTGCTGACGATGACTTTTGCCTCTGCCGGATGCTCCTCAAACCACGCGGCCAAGGCCTCGTTGAGCACGTTCTCCACCACCGGGCGCACTTCCGAGGACACCAGCTTGTCCTTGGTCTGCGAGGAAAACTTCGGATCCGGCACTTTCACAGAGAGCACCGCCGTGAGGCCCTCGCGGCAGTCGTCGCCGGTCAGCGCGATTTTTTCGCGCTTGGCAATGGCGTCGGCATAACCGTTGACCTGGCGGGTCAGCGCGCCGCGAAAGCCGGCGAGGTGGGTGCCGCCGTCGCGCTGCGGAATGTTGTTGGTGAAGCAGAGCACGTTCTCATGATAGCTGTCGTTCCACCACAATGCCGCCTCGACGCCGATGCCGTTCATGTCGGCATCGATCATGATTGGCGCGGGCACCATCGGCTTCTTGTTGCGGTCGAGATATTTGACGAATTCCTCGACGCCGCCCTTGTACATCATCTCCTCGCGCTTCTCGACCGCATGACGCATGTCCGAGAGAACGATGTTGACGCCGGAATTGAGGAACGCGAGCTCGCGCAGGCGGTGCTCCAGTGTGGCGAAGTCGTATTCGACGTTGGTGAAGGTTTCGGTCGAGGCGAGGAACGTCACCTCGGTGCCGCGCTTGCCGTTGGCGTCGCCGACGGTCTTGAGCGGCGCCACCGCGTCGCCATGGGCGAATTCGATGTAGTGCTCCTTGCCGTCGCGCCAGACCCGCAATTGCAGCTTGCTCGACAGCGCGTTGACCACCGAGACGCCGACGCCATGCAGGCCGCCGGACACCTTGTAGGCATTCTGGTCGAA
>Ga0210392_10000252_pt1 | contig 39071 bp, 33 predicted proteins | sample IncBWC30OmetaG_FD_161057 | JGI IMG/M metagenome (GOLD analysis project Ga0210392, IMG submission 161057) | Forest soil microbial communities from Barre Woods Harvard Forest LTER site, Petersham, Massachusetts, United States - Inc-BW-C-30-O ... | reverse complement strand
ACCGGCTCCCCGGGTGGCCTGATCACGGCGAACTACTCCGTAAAACGCACGGGGCAGATCGCGGCTTTCTTCGGCGAAACGTATAAATTCGAGGTCGTCAGCAGCAGCAACGACGCCTTCAGTTTGACGGTGGCGGGCACCACCGTGACCGGAACGGCGCCCGCGACGTTGATCGCGAACGTCCCGATGACTGCCGGAACCCTGGTGCCGTTCGAGCTCGATCAGGTCAACGCCGCTGGCGCTTCCAACGTGCAACTCTATTGGAGCAGCCCATCGACGCCGCGTGCGCTCGTCCCGCAGTCACAGCTATTCCCGCCGCTAGGCGAGCCGCTGCATGGCGCGGCCGTTGTCTACCGAGACGACACCTCGGGCATCAGCGTGTCTCGCCTCGAGCCGGACATCGCATCGGACTTCCTCGATCACAACCCGGCGACGGGTATCGCGCCGGACAACTGGAGGTCCACGTGGGACGCGCAGATCGAGTCGCCCTACGGGGGCGCGATGAAACTGTGCGTCGACGCCGATGACGCAGTCTCGGTCACGTTGGACGGCGCCGTACTGACCAGCCTGACGAGCGGCTGCTGCGTGAGCTCGAACTGCTCGACCGAGCCCATTACCTGGGCGGTCGGCAGCAAGCACACCGTGCACATCGTGCATCACGATGACACCGGCAACGCCCACATCATCCTCAAGTATCAATACGGTGGTGGTGGCGGCGTCACCGAGGTCATTCCGTCCGCGAACCTGACGCCTCCCGTCGGATATACGCTGCCAACGAGCGGTTTGACGGCGACCTACTACGACATCGATGCGTTCAACGTCAGCCTCAGCGCCACCAACAATCAAACCAATCCGCGCGCTTTCCAGCGCATCGATCCCAACATCGATTTCGATTTCGGCCCTGGGCGCCCCAACTACTCGGTCATTTCCAGTGACGATACCTTTAGCGCTCGCTGGACCGGTAAAATCAATCTGTCCTGCGCGGGCGTGTATGAGTTTCGCAGCAACGGCGATATCGACGATGGCGGGCGACTGTGGATCGACGACGTGCGTGTGATGAGCCGTTGGAATGCCGGACCCGTGATTGGAGCCGCGTATTTCGATCCCGGCCTGCACGACTTCAAGTTCGATTTCTACGAGAACACTGGCGGCGCCACCGCACAGCTCCAATGGAAGACGCCCTGCGCTGGCGCCACGTGGGTCACGATTCCGAGCACGGTCTTCACGCCCGCGCCGTACACTCGCGCAACGGGCTTCGTCGTCGACGGCGGCGACAACGGTAACAACACGAGCTACTGGGTCTGGCAAACTCCGACCGTTGCCGCGCCGACTCCGGTTGACGTCACTGCGGCTCGCAACGGCAATTGGGGGCTGGAAGGCGCCGCGATGATGGTGCCTTCATTCTCCCCGGACGGTACCAAGCTGGTGTTCATCGATGGCGATTCTGCCGACGGCGCGGGCTGGCGAAAGGGCGTCAGCACGTACGATTTCGATCAAACCGCGAAGCTGTTCAAAAATCGTCGTCTGATCGCCAACACTTGGCCTTTGGGCGACGCGCTGAAGTGGCCTGCTTTCGAGAGCGATTCGCGCAGCGTGATCTTCCAATCTACGGTGCCAGGCGACTACTGCTGCCGGAACACTTGGACCAAGTACGGCTACATGGGGCCGACGAACTACTACGAGGACCCGGGCCGCTTGTGGTCCGTCGACAGCCAGGCGACGCCGCCGGCACCCATCGCTCTGACCAAGTTGAACAGCGGCGAGCGCCCACAGGACGTGAACAAGTCCTATCAACCCACGATGCTACCGGTAGCTGCCGGCGGCTACCGGTGGGTTGTGTTCACGAGCACTCGGCCTTACGGCAACACCCTGAATTTACCCGCGATTCAGCAAGATTTCAGCAGCACCGCGAGCTACGCCAATTCGAGCTACACGGCGATCACCAACTACCAAGACGTCCAGAGCCAGCTCTGGGTTTCGGCCATCGACGACACCGTGTCGGGAGCGACGGACCGCAGCCACCCTGGCTTCTGGCTGCCCAACCAGAACTACGCGAGCGACGCCTCGTCTGGCTACGTCAACGAGCGCGGCTTCTGGGTGCTCGATGCCTGCCATCCAACCGGCAAGACCAGCGCGTCGAGCTGTGAGGTCGACGACGATTGCTGCGGGGGTAGCGGCGCGACGAAGACCGCCGCTTGCCGCCTCGACACTCCGCTGTCCAACCCGCCGACCCGACATTGCCAAACACTGCCGACCCCTGGAAGCTGCGTCGCTACAGCGGGCTCCTGCGGTGTCGCGTCTGATTGCTGCACGGGCCTCGTGTGCGTGAACGCTGCCTGCCAGACGCCGCCGGCAGTGCTCGTGCTCGGCGACGCCAATTACGAGCGCATCTATCACTCGGATTGCCCGGACGGAACGAAGGTCGTGTGGCGCTTCTTCGACTGGATGGCGGTCACACCAGCCACGAATTCCGAGCTCGAGGTGTTCGCGGAAACAGAAGCGGATCCGACGACATTCGCGACCTTGGCCGTGGCGCCGACCCCGATCACCGCGGACGGTGTGCTGAAGCTGACAGACATCACGACCTCCAACACCACCACCTGGGTCGGTTCCGCGGTCTCGCTCGCGCTCGACAAAAAGGGGCTGAAATCGCAGGAGTATCTCAAGATTACAGTGCGCTTCGTGCCCAATGACGAGCGCACGTTGAGCCCGATCTTGAAGGATTGGCGTCAAAGCTACAGTTGCGTCCCCGCCGAATGACTCCCTTCGCGTCACGTCACTTCCCTAGTCTCGCCGTCGCTTGTGTTGCGTTCTGTGCTGCGGCGGGCGCGTGCTCGTCGGACAGCAACGATCATCCTGCGGGCGTGTCCAGCGGCGGCGGCGAGCAAGCCGGTGGCGCGCGTGCCGGTGCAAGCGCAAGCGCGGCCGGACGCGCCAGCAACTCGGGCGCGGACGGCGGCGAGGGCGGAGCCTCTTCGGGCGGCACTGGCGGCGAGGCAGGCAGCGCCGACATCGGGACCGGGCAAGCCCCGATCACACCGTCGGCTTGCAGCGAGACAGCAACCTGGTCAGGCGCGAGCAGCGTCGACCCGGTCTCCAGCGCCGCGGCCGAAAGCCTGCTCTCAGTGACCGCCGACGAGCTCGACTTGGCGTTCTTGCGCGGGACAGCGCTGTACGTCGCCCATCGCGCGCAGGCGAGCGCAGTCTTCAGTGTCGGTTCGCCGATCACGATTCCGAGCGGCTGGAGCGCAGCCCAAGGCGCCGGCCTCAGCCCAGACGGCAAGCGCCTGCTGCTCGTGAGCGATCCCGATCAGAGAAAGCTCGGCGAGATGACACGCGCTTCGCGTGATGGCGTCTTCGGCGGCGACGTGGACGAAAGCGCGTTCGCCGCCGTGAACGAAGACGCGGTCTATACCGGCAAGCTGTACGCCTACCCCGTCCTCTCCCCAGGTGACGACCAATTGTTCTTCAATTCGAGCTTTTCAACGGGCGCCTCGACCGTCGTTGTCTCAACTCGAGGCAGTAACGACCCCTGGAGCGCGCCCGTCCAGCTCACTAGCGAGCTGCTCGACGGCGACTTCAAGGCGCGCCGACTGCCCAGTGGGGTTTCAGCAGACGCGCGCACGCTGTTCTATTTCAACGAAGGCTCCATGTTGGAAGAAGCTCGATTTCGAGACACTCCGAGCATCGGATCGCCGCTCTACGACATGGTGAGCCTCGGTGCGCGGCGTGGCGCAACCCCAAATACGGCCTGTAATCGCCTGTATTCGTCGTCGTCGGGCGACGTAGTAGTCGAAAAAGACTAACGCGACGACACCGGCCGACAAGTCCGGTTGCTCCTTACGACTTCTCACAAAACAGCGCGTGCTGCGTTTGCGCACTTAAACCGCAGCTGATCGGTGCCCGTTCCTCCTATCGGAGCGTCATCCGATGATTCGGTTTTTTCTGCTGGCCACCTTGGGACTCTACACCGCCTTCGCTACGGGCTGTTCTGCCGCGGACGACAAGAACCCGCCCATGTTGGCCGCTGGAGACTCGACGACGATGGCCACCCCGAACGCTCCCGAAGTCTGCGCCAACCACGAAGAAGGCTGCCCGTGCGACAAGCCGGACGAGACCATCGACTGCGGGCGCGTGAAGCGCGTCGCGGGTGACTACGTTTGGTGCTCCACGGGCACGCAGACGTGCAGCTACGAAGGCGTGTGGGGCGCGTGCACGGGCGACGCGGTTGCCGTAGCGCCCGTCCAGTAGCTCAACGTCGCCGCGGTAAGAACTTGCGGTCGAACAAGCGCACGCGCCGCACCAGCAGATCGAGCAGGAACAGCACAATCGCCGCGAGCACGAAGCGGTTCCAGAGCGGCCGATAGGAGACGATCTTCTGCCCGGCGGGCTCGAAGACGCGCCAAGGTTCGGGATCGATCGAGCCGCCGCCGGCCAGGGCGGCGCGCGATAGCCGTTCGAGATCGGGATCGAAGCTCGCGTACTCGCGCGGATAGGGATTCGTCACGTGACCGTAGCTGGTGGCGAGCGGCCTCAACTCGCCGTTCTCGCCGGGCTTGGCGTGCTCGGCGCGCAGCAGGAACGACCCGTACTGATCGAGCGGGAACGTGGCCTCATAGCGTCCGGGCGCGGTTTGCTGCATGGGCAGCTCGCGGTGTGACCCCGCCGAGCCTGGCCCGGTGATGATCAGCTTCGACACGATGCCGTTGTCGAAGCGCTCGTCTGCGGTGAAGGCGTCGACTACGGCGTGCACGTCGGAGCCGAGCATTTCCGTCTTCATGTCCAGCTCGCGGCGGTGTTTGACGCGCATGTGCTCGCGTACCAGCTGTCCCCAGAACTTCGAGAAGCCGGACCAACGCAGCCAGTCGATCGACCAGTTGTTCTTCACGTCACTGGTCCAAGCCAGCGCCCAACCGAGGCCGGCGCGCCAACGCGCCAGGATCGGATCGCCGCGCTCGCTCTGCAAGATGAGCTGCGCCGGCGGAGGCTTGAGCTGCGTCGCCACGTAGCCGTGCAATAGCGGCGCAGCGTTGATGGCGATACCCTTGAGAAAGTCTGCCGGCGCGACCTGCTCCACCGGAAACCAATCCTCGACCGCGGCTTGTTGCGCGATCAGCTCGGTCTCGCGGGTGAAGATTTTTGGCAGGCTGTTCGGATCCGGAACCGCGTGAAAGCGGCCGCCGCCGGTATCTGCGATCAGCCGCAGCAGGTCTTGATTGGTGCCCTCGCCGAGGCCCACGGTGGTGACGGTGATCGATTCGGAGAGCATCGCTTGCACCAGATCTTTGATGCCTTGCGCCGGGGCTTGCCCGTCGGTGAGCAGGATCACGTGCTTCTTCCTGGCCTGCACCACGGAGAGATCCTGATAGGCCATGTCCAAGCTGGAGAAGATCTCCGTGCCACCACCGGGCTGAATGCGTTGAATGTCGTTCTGAATTCGAGCGCGGTAACGGGACGGCTGCATCTTGACGTAGCGCACGGGCGTCGAATCGAACGCGATCACCTCGAGCAGGTCGTCACCCTGCAGAGTGGAGAGCGTGGCCTTGCAGGCGGCCTTGGCCATCTCGATCGGTAAACCTGTCATCGAGCCGGAGCGGTCGATGGCCAAGACCATGGCGACTCCTGGCATTTCTTTGCGGTGCTCGGCGTCCATGCGCACCGGGAGCAAGCGCTCGATGGTCGAGTGCGCCCAGCCGCCCAGGCCGTAACCCGCCTCGCCGCCGGCAAACAGGAAGCCGCCTCCGAGGTCACGCACGTAGCGCTCGACGAGCTCTTGCGCTGGCAACGGGAACGCCTCGTGCGGCACATCGGAGACAATCAAAAAGTCGTACCGCTCCAGCTCGCGGAGCGACGCGGGGAAAGCCGCGGGCGCCCGCAAATCGACGTCGAATTGCTGGGCGTTCAGCGCGCTCATCAGGTAGCTCGCGCGTTGCGGCTGACCTTCGATGTACAGCACCGTGGGCCGGCCGGGAACGTCGACCGTGACGCTGAACGCGTTGTTGTCGCGGAAAGTGTCGTCCGCGATCTCGTCAAGGCGCAGGGCATACGTCACCTCGCCGCCGACGCGCACCACCGATTTGAACTTCAGCTCGTTGCGCCCCGGCTTCAGGTCGAGATCGCGCACGCCGTCCAAGCCGTTGAGCGCCTCGCCTTGATACAGTCGAGCTTTGGCGTGCGTGGCGCGGCTGGCGTAAACGTCGGCGACGAGCTCGAACGTTTGCCCGACGTCGACCTTGTCGGGCACGGACAATGCCCGCACCGCGACTTCGCCCGGCGGTGGGCGTCGATAAGGGATGGCGTACAGAGTGACGCCGAAGCCGCGCGCGCGGTTGGCCTCGGCCAGTAAATCCCCGTCTGTCTCCAGCCCATCGCTGATCAACACGACGCGCTTGAGGAAGCCCGGCGGAAACAGACCGTAGGAAAGTGCCAGGGCGGCACGGATGTCCGTCCCAGCGGTCAGCCGCTTGCCGTCCGGGCTGCGATGCCGCAGATCTTGAACCGCCGGCACCACCGCTCGCTCATTGCGGTACAGCTCGATCAAACGCGGGCGCTCCGCGAAGGTCACGACCTTCAGCTCGTCGTCTGCGCCTTTGGCCTTCGCGTAAGCGGTAATGCTGTTCTGGGCATCCCCCAGGGCAACGTCTGGCACCGAGTCGCTGACGTCGACCAGCAGCACCGTGCACACCTTGTGTGTTTCTTCCGAGCGCACCAAGCGCGCCAGGCCGAGGCCGAGCAAGCCGAGGAACGCCACGCGAAACAACGCCGACAGTACGCGCTGCGGCCAAGGCAGATCAGCCAAAGAGCGGCCGAGCACGAGCAGCAGCACTGGCGTCACCAGCAACACGCCGAGCGCGCTGGGCTCGAGCAACTGATAGTGAATGCCATCGCGCAGCCAACGGAAGGCGCCACCCGCGCTCGCGGCCAGCACGTAGCGCCGATAGACGAACACCAGAATAGCGGCGAGGGCCGCGAGGAACGCTCCCCAAGCCAACCGCCCGAAGCGCCGGCTCATACGGTCACCCGTCGGTGATAGGTGATCCACTCGATGACGGACAAAGCAATCACCGCGGCCAATAGATAAACCCAGGCCTCACGCTTCGACCCGGGCGCCCCGATGCTCACAGCAGCGGCCTTTTTTCCGCCGAGCGCGAGCTCGGCTCTAGGCGTGATGCGGCTCTCCGCCAGGTCCGACAAATTGGCGGCAAACTCGCTGGTCGTCGCATCGGGGCCCGAGCCCGTAACGAGCTTGTAGAAGCCGGCTTCCTCGCCCAAGTAAACAGCGCGCCCCTCTTTCACTGGCACGGTGTGGTGAACGCCGTGTGGATCGATCACGGTCGCGGAATCGACGGAGCTCGGAACCGGGACGCGCCACACGTCGCCGGTGCGAAAGGAAGAGACATACCCGGTGTCCTCCTCGACGAAGGCATTGATGCTGTTCAGCACGAACAAGGGCCATGCTACGCGCAACACCAAGTCGCTGCTGCGCGGGTCGAAGCCGAGCGCAACGAAGGCGTGACCGGAGCGAGTGCCGGAGACGAGAATCGGGCCTTGCTCGCTCGCGCCGAGCACGCGGTCCGAGGCAGCGGGCTGCAGTGCGTGACCGGTAGCGACTTGGACGTCCCCGAGCGCCAAAAACCTCAGGATCGGGCTCTTTTTGTCCCAGGTATCGAAGCCGAAGTCCCTGATCGCCGCGCCCAGCTTGAGTGGGGAGCCGACTTCCGGCGGATCGAGATACAGCGCGGCCGCGACGCTATCCGGCAAAGCGTCGGCGACGCCGTCCAAGATGGCGACGTCGAAGTGCTCGCTTGGGATCGTGCTATTGGGCAGGACCGTCGTGACGTCCAAGTATTCGTCGAGCAGCAGCGCCGCTTCGAGGTAGGTGTTGCCCTTCGAAATCACCAGCACGCGCGCGCGATGTCGCTCCGGCATCAGAGCGTAGGCGTGATCGTCGGCGGGAAGATCGTCCGAGCGACCGTCGGCCAAACGGATCTTGGCTTCCAGCGTGCGGCTCGCACCGGCTAGGTCTTGGTAGTAACGCGGAAGCCGTTCGTTCGGACCGAGGGCGAAGCGACTGACGTCGATGATCGTACCGTCGCCGAGCAGGGTGAGCTCGACTTGTACGGGCTGATCGTTGGTGTTGGCGACTTCGAGCATTACCTCGGAACGCGACTTGTCGAGCGGGTAGCGGCGCACGGAGAACTCGGAAATCGCCAAATTCGTGCCTGATTTGCCGACCGGCAGAAACTGCAACGCGGCTCCGCTCAAGTCGACGTGCTTTCCGATCTCGCTCACGTCGCCCAGCACGCCGTCGCTGACGACGACGATTTCTGCCTTCGGCAAACCGCGCAGACTGTCGACGGCAAACGACAGACCGCGCTCCAGGTCAGCGCGCGTGTCCAGCGCGGTCAGCGCGTCGATCGCCGGATCGAGCTCGGTCACGTCCGAGCTCATGGTCGACAGAGGGCTCGGCAGCGAGCCCATCTCGACAATCAGCGCGCGGTCCGCGCTGCCTAGTCCGCGCACGAGCTTGCGAACCTCGGCCTTGGCGACCTCGATGCGGCTCGGTTTCACGTCGATCGCTTTCATCGACGCGCTGCCATCCACCAAGATCACGATGTGTCGTCCGTCCAGGATCGACGTCTTCGTCTTGGGGTCGCCCAGCGCGAAAATCAGCAATGCTAGCAGCGCCAACTGAAAGAGCAGCGACAGCAAGCGACGCAGCTTGGAAAACAGCTCGGTCGCCTGGCGGTCGCGAAACACCGCGTCCCAAATCCGGGCAAAAGGCACGGGAACGGCGCGCCGGCGCAGTTTCAGAATGTACAGCCCTACCGTGATGGTCGCGGCTGCGCCCGCGATCATCAGCAGTTGGGATAGAGGCAGACCGGCGAAGGCCATCAGCGCAGAAAGCCTCCGCGCCGGAACACGCGCAGCACGAGCTCGTCGAACGGCGTGTTCACGTCTGCCGGGAAATACGGCACCTGCTTTTGGGCGCAGAAGCGTTCGATGCTCGCGCGGTAGTCGCTCACCGCGCGAGCCATCTTGTCCAACATGCCGTCGGTGATCGTCAGCTCACGCTCTTCGCCCGTCTCGCAATCGTAAATGCGAACGTCGCCTTTGAGCGCCGGGCGCGCTTCAGCTGGGTCCACCAGCTCGACCACGTACGGTTCGAATTTGTTGAAACGCAGTATGTTGATGCCAGCCTCGAACCCAGCCGGGTCGTACAGGTCGCTGAACAGAACTGCCAAGCCTCGGCGCTTGTGTTGTGCGACGAACGTCTTGAGCGCCGTTCCAAGATCGGTCGTGCCTTGCGGCTCGAGCCGAGACAGGAACTCGAATACCTTGAAAATCCGGCCTTTTCCGCGGGTCGTCGGCATGCGCGAGACCACTCCGTCGTTCACGCCGACCACGGTCACGCGGTCCAAATTCGCCAAGCCTACGTACGCCAGCGCAGCGCACAGCCGACGCGCCTGGTCGAATTTCTTCCTGTCGCCAAAGGCCATGGAGGTCGAGCAATCGACGATCAAGTAGATGCTGAGGTCTTCCTCTTCCTCATACAGACGAACCAGCAATTTTCCGAAGCGCTGGTACACGTTCCAGTCCACCGAACGAAAGTCGTCGCCCGCCACGTAGTCGCGGTGATCGGCGAACTCGATGCCGCTACCCTTCTTCTTGCTGCGCCGCTCGGCCCGCAGCCGCCCAGCAAACACACGTCGGCTGACCAGCGCGAGCATTTCGAGCTTCCGCTGAAACTCGTCGTCGAATAGCTGGTGCTCGCGCTTCTTTTCGCGCAGGCTCGCGCCTCCCTTGGCGCGAAATAGATCCAAGAGGCCCACGAAGTCGGGTTACTCCTTAGAAGCGGGCAATTTCTTGAGGATTTCGGCGATCACGCGGTCGGAGGCGACGCCCTCTGCTTCGCCTTCGAAGCTGAGCAGCACGCGGTGGCGAAGCGCCGCCAGCGCTGTCGCCTTGACGTCGTCGATCGAGGCGGCGAAGCGACCGTCGAACAGCGCGCGGACCTTGGCGCCGAGCAGCATGGCTTGCGCGCCACGCGGCGACGCACCGGTGCGCACGAAGCGCTTGACGAGCTCCGGCGCCTCTTCACCGTTGGGATGCGTGGCTTGCAGGACGCGAATCGCGTAATCCTGCACGTGGCGAGCAACCGGGACGCGCCGAACGAGCGCCTGCATGCTCAAGATCTGCTCTCGGGTGAGCACTCGACGCACCTCGGCGTGTTGTTCGGTAGTGGTGCGGTCGATGATCGCGTGCAGCTCGTCACGGCTCGGAAAAGGCACCTCCAATTTGAAAAAGAAGCGATCGAGCTGCGCTTCCGGGAGCGGGTAAGTACCCTCCATTTCCAGTGGATTTTGCGTGGCCAGCACGAAGTACGGTTCGGCGATCGTGTGCGTGGTGCGTCCCACGGTGACGCGGTGCTCCTGCATCGCCTCGAGCAGCGCGCTTTGCGTTTTCGGCGTAGCTCGGTTCACCTCGTCGGCCAGCACGATGTTGGCGAAGATGGGACCGCGTCGAAACTCGAGAGTGCGGCCGCCCGCGACGGCTTCGTCCAACACGACCGTGCCGATGATGTCTGCCGGCATCAAATCGGGAGTGAACTGAATGCGCGAGAACTCGAGCCCGAGCACCCCAGCCAACGTACGCACGAGCATCGTCTTGCCGAGCCCCGGCACGCCTTCCAACAAGGCGTGGGAAGAGCCGAGCATGCACGACAGCACGCCGTCGATCACCTCACGGTTGCCGACGATCACGCGGCCAATCTCTTCGCGCAGGGCTCCGATCTGTTTTTGAAACTCACTCACTTCTTCGCGCGCTTGATCGGCATCCGGCATTTCGGTCTCCTCGCGGGGGGTGGTCGCCTCGAAGCTCAGTCTCGAGGCCGAATTAGCTGGAAATAACGGCGCACGTAAAAGCGATAGCCGGACGGGATCTCGTCCTTGCTGAGCGCTTGTTCGGCCACCGTTTGATAGTCCGTGAATACTTGTTTGTAGCCGCGCCCGACGAAGCCGCGCTCGGCCGCACCGAAAATCACCTGCGACGACGCGGCGCCCTGACCGGTGTCCGCGCCGGCCGCCGTTACATCCTGGGTCTTACCCTTCAAATCAGTGGCGGCACCGGCAAGGTCCTTGTTGTGTCCAGTGCCTGCGCCGAGCCCCGCGCCATGCTCCTGCCCGCTGCCTGGCTTGTCACCAGGCTCGGTCGGGCCTTCACCCGGTCGACTTTGAGCCACGGGTATCTCGATCGACACGCTACCGGGTCCACTGCCGAGTCGCAGCGGCCCATCTTGTTTCTGACCGCCCGCTTGATCCTGGCCCTGGCCCTGGCCCTGGCCTTGCCCTTGCCCTTGGCCGCTCTGACCCCGCGCGCGCTGCCCGAACTTGGCCAGGCGCTGCATCTGATCCTTGCCGCCCTTGCCCTGTTGTCGCATCAATTCCCGCATTTCCTGCAGCTTTTTGAGGAGCTCCTTCTTCTGCTGCTCACTCGCTTCCTGCTTGGCCATGCGGTTGATGTCTTGCGCGCCTTGCTCCAGATCTTGTGCGCTCTGCTGCGAGTCTTTCATCAGGTCACGCGCGGCCTGCGCGAGCTGTTGATCGAGCTCCGACATTTGCTTTTGGCTGTGCTCGGCGCGACTCTTCTCGCGATCGAGGTGCTCGAGCCGGCGTTCGTTGTCGGCCAGCTTGGGGTCCGTGTTGGCGCCAGCGTCTGGCTGTTCGCCCTTCTTCTTGAGTAGGCTCTTGTGCTCGTCTTCCAGCTCACGTCGACGATCGGCGATGTTTTTCAGCCGTTCTTCATTGCTGCGGCTCGCCTTCTCTAGAGCTTGACGGAGCTTGTCCAGCTCGGCCGCGTTGGGGCGCCCTTCCTTCTTTTTGAGCTTCTCGGCTAGCTCACGCAGAGCCTTTTCGGCGTCTGCCAGGCGCTTTTCGTCGAGCGCGGCGGCAGCGGGTTTCGTGAGCCCGCTCTTCTCCAGCTCGCGTGCCAGGCCCTTCAAGCCTTCGTCGCGCGCGTCCTGATCGAGGTCCACGTTGTCTTTCAGATCGCGCTCCAGATCGCCCATGCGCTGAAACACCTCGTGACGATCCAACCGATGCTCGGCGATGTCCTCTACCAGCTGATTGAAGCGCCGCACCGCGACCAAGGCGTTGGGGTCGTCGTTCTTCGCTTGCAGCTCCTTGGCGACATCGCGAAACAGCTCGATGTCGTCGGCACTCATCTGCATGGGTTCGAACGACGCCGGCGGCGGCAGTTGCCGATAGTGACGCACCTCCAGCATCGACAGCCCGTACAGGCCCAACGCCAAAACAGCGACCAGCCCGGCCTCGGGCGGCACACGAATCGGAACGGCGCGGCGCGGATCGAGCGAGCCGGCGACGGATACGCCATCTTCAATCGCCGCCTGCATCATCGGCGAGCGTTCGGGCTCGGGGACCTGACTGAAAGTGAGCGCGCTGGTTACCCGGTCCTGGAACCCGTGAAATTCGTCCAGCGCCAGCGAGCCGCGCCAAGCCGGACGCCTCGCCAGCAGGACGCGAGCCACACCAACCACGAGCACGAGGACGGGCAGCGCTCCAAGAATGAGCAGGTTACGCTGGGCCGCCTGCCCAAGGCGAAGCGCCTTGAGCAAGGTCAGTGCCGCCACCGCATACCCCAGCGGGAGCGGCAATAGCAGCATGCTGCGGCTGAAAACCGCGGCCACGCGCGCTCGCCGCCCGGCTCGTCGTGCCGCGCGCTGGAGCGCACCGATGCCGTCGCTGGAGGCCATCCGACTCAAGTTAAGCACCCGAACGGCGTGGAGCACAGTCGTCAACCGCTCGGCCATGTGACAGCGCGGCTAGCCCAGCCTTGGCTCGACGCTCACCGTGGCGGAATGCGCTCGGGCGCATGTCACCGCACGGCCCGCCGCCCGAGTCGCGCATCACGCGTCAGGGGGCTTGACCGGAAACCATGCGCTGGTCTCGAATGCGAATGAATTCGCGCTTCTCCACCGCCTTTGCCCCCGGAGCTCCCGCCGCCATGCCGAACGACTCAAAGCCCATTGTACTCGTCGCCGACGACGAACCGAGCATGGTTGCCATGTTGTCGAGCCACTTGCGTTCGAAAGGCTACACGGTGCTCGAAGCTTCAGACGGCGATCAAGCCTGGGAGCTCGCGCACGAGCACTTGCCAAATCTGGTGCTGCTCGACGTGATGATGCCGGGCATGAGCGGCTGGGAAGTATGCCGCAAGATCCGCGAGGCCGTCTCGCTAGCGCACACCGGTGTGATCATGCTCACCGGCATCGGCGAAAATCTAAACGAGATGACGTCGCCCTTGTACGGCGCGGATGCTTACTTAGACAAGCCGTTCGAGTTCTCGGATCTCGATCAAAAGATCTCGGAGACGATTGCACGACGCGAGGACGGTGCTCTCGGGCGTGCCGACGGCGATGAAGACGCTGGCTTGGTGAGGCAGACGCTGCAGGCCGTAACCAAGCGCAAGGCGGCAAAACCCAAGCCAGTCGCTGAGAAAGAGGCGGAATTGCCGGCCGCAAAGCCCGCGCCGAAACCCAAGAAGGCCCCCGCGGAGAAGCCGCAAGCAAAGCCCGAGGTAGCGAAGGATGGACCCAAGCCGGCGCTGGCAAAGGCCGTCGCTCGCCCTGCCCCGAAGCTGGAGAAGCCCGTCGCGAAAACGAAGCTCAAGGCGAAGCCGCCAGTGAAGGGGCCTGCGCCAAAGCCCGTTAAGCCCGCGACCAAAGCAGCGAAGCCGACAAAGCCGGTAGCCAAGGCCGCCAAGAAATCGGCCAAGCCAGCGCCCAAGACAAAGCCGACCAAGAAAGCCGCGCCCGCAGCGAAGGCAGCAAAGCCGAACACCAAAGCCGCCAAGAAGGCGACCAAGACCACCAAGAAGGCGACCAAGCCAGCACCGAAAGCTCCGGCCAAGTCGTCGAAGAAGGCACCCAAGCCGGCGACCAAAGGTGCCAAGAAGCCCGCTAAGGCCGCGCCGAAATCGGCAAAAAAGACTGGGAAAAAACGCTAATTCGCGCCGCGCGTGAGCTCGGGTACTCCGGCCCAAAATTGGCGCACCTGGGCTAGCTCCGTGGTGCGCGCCGCGGGCGGCAATGCCGCGAGCAGGCGCGCGCCGTAGCCCTTTTGGTGAACGCGCGGGTCGAGCAGCGCGACGATGCCCGCGTCGTCACGCGTACGAATCAAGCGGCCGAAGCCTTGCTTGAGCGTGATCGCAGCCGCGGGTACGTGCAAACGCATGAATGGGTTTTCGCCCGCGCGCTCCAGCTCCTGCGAGCGCGCTTGCACTACCGGATCGCTCGGCACCAAAAACGGGATCTTCTCGAGCACCACCAGGCGGAGCGCGCGCCCCGGTACGTCGACACCCTCCCAGAAGCTCATCGTGGCCACGAGCACCGCGTCGCCCGCCGCGCGAAACGCGCTGATCAGCGCAGCCTTGGGTGCGGCTCCCTGCACGAAAATACGGCGTGCCGGCATCTTTCGCGACAGAATTGTGTGCAGCGCGTGCATCGAGCGGAGCGACGTGGTGAGCACGAAGCAACCGCCGCGCGTGATCTCGATCAGCTCCGCGATGCGCTGGCCGGCAAGCTCCGCGAACTCCGCAGCGCCCGGCGCCGGCAGATCTTTTGGCGTGTAGAGCAGCGCGTTGCGAGCGAAGTCGAAGGGGGATTCGAGGAGCAGCTCGGTCACCGGTACCGCGTCCCCGCTGAGCCCGATGCGCGAGCGAAAAAAAGCAAATGGGCTCGCTGTCGGATCGCTCTTCGACGGCGCAATGGACAGCGTCGCGCTGGTCAGCACCACCGAAGGTACACTCTCGAAGATGCGCGCGCGAAACACGTACGACAGGTCGACCGGCGTCGAGCTCAGCGCGGCGCCGTGACCGCCCATGTCGAACCAGGTGATGCGCCCGGGCGCTCCGGAGACGATCGCCGCAAGCTCTTCGCGCACCAGCTCCGCGCGGTTTTCCACGACTTTCAGCGCTTCGATGGCAAGGGTGGCGTTGCGCGAGCGCGCCGCAGTACCGATTGTCACGCGCCCTGAGGCCGCGTTGGCGGCCGAGCCCACGGACTCGAGCGCGTTGTCGAGCGCGTGATAACGCTCTTGAAGCGGTCCCACCCAAGCGTCACGCTCGATCGTGAAGCGGGGATCTTCACCGCGGCCGCGCCGCCCGAGCTCTGCCCAGAGCGCCTCGGCCGCAGCGCGCGCGTTGGCTAGCGTCGGCGACTTCGAGCCCGCCGCGAACAAGGGATCGCCCGCGCCCGCGACAGCCATGGCTCGTTCGGCGTCGCCCAGCAAGCGCTCCACGCGCGCGCGTGACACGCGCATCCCGAAGAACGCAGTCGCAATGTCCTCGAGCTGGTGCGCCTCGTCGAAGATCACGGCGTCGTAGTCGGGAATGACACGCGCTGGGTGTGGACCGCGTAGCGCCAAATCAGCGAAAAACAGGTGGTGATTGACGACCACGAGCTGCGCCGCTTCCGCCTCGCGGCGCATGCGCGTCACGTAGCACTCGTTGAAGTAGGCGCAGCCGGCGCCGATGCGCGTGTCGCTCGAAGAGCTCACCTCGCGACGCAACGGATCGTCCTCGCGTAGGCCCGCTAGCTCCGCCAAGTCGCCGGACTCTGTTTCGCCGAGCCAGTCGTCGAGCATGGCGAGGGAGCGAGCAAACTTCGGACGCGCGCTGTCCTCGCCGGCACGAAACTCCGCCAGCCGACGACGACACACGTAGTTCGAGATGCCCTTCATCAGCGCGGCACGAACCGGCACACCCAAGGCGCGCTCGATCAGCGGCAAATCTTTCCAAAAGATCTGCTCCTCGAGGGCGCGCGTGGCCGTCGAGACAATCACCTTCTTGCCGCTGAGCAACGCCGGCACCAAGTAGGCGAGGCTCTTGCCCGTGCCGGTGCCAGCCTCACAGATCAGCACACGGTCCGAGGCCAGTGCGCTCTCGACTGCACGCGCCATCTCGAGCTGAGCTGGGCGGGCCTCGTAAGCGGGCAGACTACGGGCCAGAGGCCCGTCGGGTCCCAGCAGCTCTGCGGCGGACGCCATTGGCGCGGCCGACTACCCGTCCTTTGGAGGCACGGTGCCGTCTTCGACGTCTGTGTACTTGAGCCCGACGATCTGCCCATCCGACTCGTCTTGGAGCCAGGCCACTGTCGCTCGCCGCGGAGCGACGGACTCTTCGTCGCCCACCACGACTTGGTATTCCATGCCCTGAATCAGCGGCTCTTCGACCACGGCGCGGACCCCGCCGCGGCTCACGTTCAACGCCCAGCCGTTGGTTTCGAAGCCAGTGGACCGAACCAGCACGCGCTCGGACGATTCGCGGCGCGCACCTCCCGCATGGCGACGCGGCGCACGAACTTCGTGCTCAGGGTTGGATGGCGGTGGCTTTTCGTGCGTCACGGTTGAAAACCAAGAACGGACGGTAGCATGGGAGGAAGCGGAGGAGCACCGCAGGGTGAGCCGCGAGCGGCGGTCGATCTTGACGCTTGGCAGGGGTTCCGCGTACGGTTCGTCCTCTGCGGAGCCCTTCCCAAGCGGATATGTCTGCATCAACCCCGAGTGAGCTGAAAAAACTCCTGCTCGCCGAAGGCTTCGAGGTCTATCGCACCCAAGGCGATCAGATCGTGCTTGCCGATCGCGTCCGCGACAACCTGATCATGGACAGCGGAGTTTCCGCTCGGATCGGCAACGAGCCCAGGGTCCGCTTCATCGTTCGCGCGCAAGGCAGCGATTTCCCAGCTGATTCCACGCTGCAGATCCTCGACCGCGCGCGACGCATGGCAACTGACGCAGTGGCCCGCAGCTACCGCGAGGTCAGCGCAAACAGCGTGGAGGTTCGGGACCCGGGGGACAGCACCCAAACCCTGGACATCTGGCACGAAGTCGCCTTCGAAAAGACACTGTCCAACGACGCCGAGCTGATCAGCGAGCTGCGCTACGCGCTCTCGTTGGAAAAGACCGCTGCTCGTTAACTCGAGAGGTCCTCGGGGTTTTTGGGCTCCAGCCCAGAAATAGCGCTAATTCGCGGCGTCAGCGTGGATAGACCCACCGCGCCCAGCGTGGTATTTGCCGCGCCCTTCACGCGGAGGCCACCCAGGTCGCAGGCGGCTTCGGAGCGAAAGTCATTAGACAATGTTGAGTATTTTCCGAGGTGGCGGAGTCGCCCAGGTGGTCGTCGGCGGCATCGCTTTCTCGATCATCCTGGTCTTTGCTTTAGAGTTCCGCGCCGGCCGCAATGGTCCGACTGCAAGTCTCAAGAAGGAGTGCGCGATCGAGATCAAGGGCGCCTGTATCGATCCCAAAGAGTACTACGCCTCTTTTGGTCTCGTCGCGCCACGCGGGCTCGATCCGCGCGGCGCTCGCCAGCTCGGCCTGCACAAGAAGGTGGTGGACGGCTTGGTCGAGCGCGAGCTGCTCGTAGCCGAAGCCGAGCGGCTCGGCGTCAGCGCCAGCGAAGCCGACGTCGAAGCAGAGCTGCTCAACGGTCGCGCGCATGTTTCGCTGCCAGCGGAAGACGCCGAGAAGCTCAGCTATCAACTCGGCCTGTGCCGTCGCTCCGAAGAAGCGCAAGGTTGTGAGGCCGGCACCGACACCATGGTGCGCGAGCTACATGTCAAGCGCACTGCAGACGAGCCCTTCGACTACGCCGTGTACGAGCGCGAAGTGCGTATTTTGGCCAATCGCGGCCCCAAAGAGTTCAAGGAAATGCAGCAGCGCGAGCTGGTCGCTGCCCGCATGCGCGACTTGATTCGCGAACCGGTGCGTGTGCCGGAGACCGAGGCATTCGCGATCTTCTCGCAGCAACGCACGACCGCGGTGATTCGCAGCGTCGTGCTAGCGCGTGACTGGTTCGCCAAATACGTGATCGACCTGAGCGACGCCGCCGTCAGCAAGTGGGCGGCGGACAACAAGGCCGCACTCGATACCGCGTGGGAAACCGACAAAGCCAGCTTTAGCGCAGGCTGTGTACCGACGCGCGAGATCCTGCTCGAGATCGGCCCTGGCGCGAATGACGACGACCGCGCACAAGCCAGGAAGAAGCTCGACAGCGCTCGGCAGCGCGTGAGCGGCGGCGAATCTTTCGCCAGCGTAGCGCGCTCGGTCAGCGAAGGTCAGACCGCGAGCTCGGGCGGGGAGCTCGGCTGCGTGGGCGCAAGCTACGGCGTTGGCAACGAGGAGGTGGCCAAGGCCGCCGCTGCCCTGAAGCCCGGCGAATTGTCGCAGATCGTCGAAACCCCGCGCGGACTGCACCTGCTCTTGACCGACGCCAAGCTCGATGCCGGCAATCTCGAAGCCTTCGGCAAGCGCTACGTCGCGCGCAAGCTGTACGTGCGCGCCGCGGCCGACGCCCAGGTCAAGAGCTTCGCCGAAGAGCTGATCAAGCGCGTGAAAGCCGGCGCCAAGCTGGAGGACGCGGTCGACGCGCAACTGGCCAGCGTGGTGCCCGCTCCCGCGAAAAAGCCCGGCGACGACAAGGCGCCCAGTGTGCCCGCGAGCGATCGCCCGAAGGTCGACATCTCGGCTCCGTTCAACCTGTCCGGCAATCCTCTGCCACAGTTGACCCCCAAAGAGCCGCTGGCGGCCCACGCTTTCGAGTTGAAGAACCCAGACGATCTATGGCCGACGCCGATCGAAACCACGGACGGCTCGGTCGTCATTCAGCTCAAGGAAAAAGACGCCGCGTCGCGTGAGGAGTTCGACAAGAACAAGGCCGCGATCCTCGGGCCATTGACGCGAAACAAGGCCGACGAAGCTCTTTCCTACTATGTGGGCGAGCTGCGCAAGAAGCTTGGCGACAAGCTGAAGATCGACCCGCGCTACAATGAAGAGCCGAAGTCGTCCCGGAACGACGACGAGTGACCGCGAGCACGGCACACGCTCCACTGGTCCGGGTCGAGACCAAACTTTCGAGCTCCCTCCGCGTCAGCGCCGTGCGCATGCCACACGTGCGGCGCAGCGTGATCGACGTGCACACGCGGATCGGCTCACGCTTCGAAAGCGGCGCGCACAACGGGATCAGTCACTTCCTCGAGCACATGTTGCATCGTGGAACGGCACGCTATCCGTCTGCTCACTCGCTTGCGCTGGCCTTCGAAGCATTGGGCGGTGCGCTTTCGGCCATGACCTATGTCGACCACGGCGCGCTGAGCTTGTCCGCGCCGCCCGAGAACCTATCCGAGCTCCTGCAAATCTTGGCTGAGGTCTTACTGCAGCCGATCTTCTCCGGCCTGGATGTCGAGAAGGGCATCGTGCGCGAAGAGATCCTGGAGAGCCTGGACGAAGACGGGCGCTCGGTCGATGCCGATCACTTGCTGCGATCGCTGGCATTTCCCGGTCATCCGCTGGGGTTTCCGATCACCGGATCGTTGCAAACGCTGGACAGCTTCGACATCCCCTTGCTGCACGAGCACCACTCCGCTCGTTACGTGGCCGAGGGCAGCGTAGTCACCGTTGCTGGGCCGTTCGATCCAGACGCCATCCTCCGCCAAGTCGAACGAGCCTTCGGCAAGTTGCCGAACGGACGGGAGCCCGTCGCAGAAGCACCAGCGCCGCAAGCGAGCTTGCGCTTCTCGCACATCAAATATACCGGCAGCCAAGCCGCGCTGCGCGTCGGTTTTCGGGCACCGGGCGAGCACGATCCCGACGAGCCCGCGACCGAGCTACTGCTGCGCGTGCTCGATGACGGCATGGCGACTCGTCTGTATGAACGGCTGTGTGACGAACGCGGTCTTTGCTATGATGTCTCGGCGAGCTACGAAGCGTACGCAGACGCAGGCCTGTTCGACATCGCGGCCGACGCTGCACCGGAGCGCGCCGAAGAAGTGTTGCACGAAATTTTCGGCGTGCTGAGCGCTCTACGTGACGAGGGACCGAGCCAAAGTGAGCTGGATAAAGCCAAAAAGCGCTTCGCTTGGCAGCTCGCCGAGCAAGATGACGATCCTGCAGCGCTGAGCAGCTTCTACGGCCTGGGCGAGCTGACCGGCGTCGCTCGCACGCCCGCGGAACGCCAAGCGCTGCTGGACGGAACGTCTCGCGACGACGTGCAGCGCGCCGCGGCGCGTCTGTTCTCACGTGACGCACTGAACGTGCTCGTGGTCGGACCGGTCGCAGCCAAGGTTCGCGATCGACTCGAGCGCGCCTGTCGCGCGTTCTAACGACGGCGCAGCGTGGGCCTGGCATCCGCGCGGTCGTCGCGAACCAGCGCTTCGGCGACGCGAATTACGCGCCGCTTGGTAGCGGCGCTCACGCCGCGCAGCACCGATGCCAGCCGGTCATCGCGCGGCTTCTGCTTGGTCGGTGCCGACAAAAGCTCCGCTACCTCCACGCCCAGCGCCGTGCCAATGCGCTCCATGGTCTCGAGTGACGGGTTCGCATTTGCGGACAGTCGACCGCGCAGCACACGCTCGAGGCGGGCAACGGTTTCGACCGTGACACCAGCACGAGCAGCAAGCTCGGCCTGGGTGAGCCCTGCCTGGATCCGCAGCCTGCGTACTTGCTCGGCCAAAAGCAGTGCCAGATCCGTCGCCCGGGGCCTCTGGACTTCATCCACTATCCGCACACGCACTGAACGGGCGGCTTCCGATGACTTCAACGACATCAAACCTCGGTGGCCATCGTCCCCGGATTCTCGTACCGCGATGATGGCGTGAACGAGACACCAAGGTTTCGGGCAGGTCACTCGGGAGTCGCGGGAGTCGCGGGAGTCGCGGGAGTAACTAGCATCCGGTGGCGCACAGCGCGCTCCTCCACAGTCCGCAGGCGCACACTGTTCAAAATTCGGTCAACCGCGATTCCGAGGCGCGCCGCGACTTCCTGCTCGGCTCCCTTGCCATTCACGCGGGTGGTGAAAACGGCCGCGTAGCAACGTCCTACACTTGCTCCGATCGCGATCGCAAAACCGGAGATGCCTTGGGCTGTGGGCTCGACGCCCACCGCCAGCTCCGTGTCGAAGTTAGAGGGCGTGGCGAAGGGTCGCCGATCGATGAGAGACTCGTCGTGCACGATCGGAATCGACACGCGCGCCAAGCGAGCTTGCAGCTCGCAGTCGCTACGCCGCACCAATCGCTCGGCGCGCCAGGTGCGCAGCGCCAGCTCGGACGAAGTCTGCGCGTGGCGTAGCACCAGCCAGGTCGGGCCATCGGCGATCTGCCAGTCGGGCTTGCTCGGCAACTTGAGCTCGATCGGGAAATCGAGCTCACGAGAGCGCACGCGCAAGGCAGGACCGTCGGGGAAGTGTGCAGCGGCCAGCGCGCCGTTGGACCCTGACAGCGGTCTCGCTACCGGCTGACTCGGCCCCCCGGCGCACGCGCTCGCCAGCGCACAAAACCCGAATCCGTAGAACCACGCCGAGACCTTGCCCAAGGGCGGGCACGATATCCCGATCCATCCACGGTTTGGGCGTGCTATTTCCGGCGAAGTCTGCGGCTCCGCCCATGTCACGACGAAGCAAGCGAACGGACCCCAAGTCCGACAAGCCCGAACGCGGCCGTCCGGTGCGGCGGCAGCTCGCCCCCCTGCCAGAGGTCGTGTTCGCGCGCCGGCCACAAAGCGCGCCTCCTCTAGCGTCGACCGGCACGGTCGAGCCTTCGAACGCGGTCCCGGTCCCAAAGGTCGAAGGAGCCACCGGGCCCGTCAAGCGCGCAGCTCGGATCGTGACCGGCGCCGTCGCGGTCGACGACGCCGAGCTCGAGCGGCGCCACCTGCTGTCTCGCTTGCTCGATAGCGTGACCCCGGGTGCAGTGACACGCGCTGCAAATTCTTATCGGAAGGCAGGCTTCAGTTTTCCCGAGGAGCAGCCCGTTCAGCTCAAGCTTCTAGAGCACGCAGACGAAGCGGTGGTGTGTAGCGCGCTGGAGGTGCTGACCGCGCTGCTGGATCAGCAGCCGCCGATCATGCTGCCGGTGTTCGAGCAGCGCCTGAAGCGTCTGGAAGAGGGCGCCGAGAATGCCGACACGCGCAACCGGGCCGCTGAGCTTCGCCGCGTACTGCGGACATAAACGCGGGCTTCGACCCCCGCGAGCCCCTCATGCCCAAAGAATCCAAGCTCAGCGCGCGCTCCTTCGAAACGAAGCTGCGGAAGCTCTTGGCGGGGCTTGGCCGCGATCGCGAGAACGAATCCTGCGTTGCCTGCGAGCGTTGCGTGGCCTGCGATTCATGCACGTTCTGCACCGATTCCGAGCGGCTCATTCGCTGTAACTTTTGCGTCCGCTGCGTGCAATGCACTGATAGCTTGCACTGTCGCGGCTCGCGCGGCTTGAACAATTGTCAGCATTGCATCGACTCTGAGAACTGCACCGCAAGCTCCTACTTGGTACGCTCCGTTGCCCTGAGCAACTGCTCATATTGCTTCGGCTGCGTCGGGCTCACCGGAAAGGATTTTCACATCTTGAACGAGCGCTACGAGCGCCGCGATTACTTCGCGTTGACCGAGCACCTCACGCGAGAGCTCAAACTCTGAGCGATGGGCGACGCCGCGTTCGAAGCGCTCTGGAAGAACGTCCTCGATCACTGGGACGAAGATCGCGTGCACGGCGCCTTCCTGGAGCACTGCCAGCTTACCGACCAACTCCCTGAAGCAGCCGCTCGCTACCGCGGTATGAAGGGCGATCGCGACCGCTCGGCGGTTGCTGAAAAACGGCTAGCGGGCGTCGCGATCGTGGCTCTCGCGAAACTCGAAGCGACGCGCAGTAAGACGACCCGCGCTCCGCGTAGCACCGCCAGCTTGATCCTTGCCGCCTCATTCGGGTTAGCCGCCTTCGGACTATTGGCCTACCTCTTGATGACCCGATAATCGACAGCAACATACTGTAATGATTAGGCAATCCAGCATGCGCGCGAGAGCAGCGCCTACATTGGAATACACGGCTGTCGAGAAGGGTTCTGATTGCGCGCACGCAGCGGCTCTCTTCTGCCCGGAAATCCAAGCAATCGAGGTATACCCAGGCCCCGGCCCATCAAGGGGCGCGCCGCGCTAAGGAGCCATCCATGAAGTACGTCGAAGCAATCGTTTTTATGTCCATCGCCGTCGCCACTGGCTGCGCATCCGATCCGCCGAAGCCCGCCGACGCACCGACGACCGTCGCAACTGCCGCCACTCCGCCGGCGGCGACGACCGCAAAGGCTCTGGAAAAGCCGGGCGACGACCCGTCACAGTCGAACATCAATATCTCGGACGAGATCCGCAAGGCTTGTGGCATCACCGATGCCGAAGCGTTCTTCTCGTACGACTCCGCCAATGTCCGCCCACAAGACAAGAGCGTGCTCAAGAAGCTTGCTGACTGCTTCAGCACGGGTCCACTCAAGGGCCGCGAGCTGCGCTTGGTCGGTCACGCCGATCCGCGCGGTGAAGAGGAATACAACATGGTGCTCGGCGGTCGCCGCGCCGACAACGTCAAGTCCGCAATCGCCGCCGAAGGCCTGTCCGCCGCGAAGATCGCGACTACGTCGCGCGGCAAGCTCGACGCGACGGGCACCGAAGAAACGTCGTGGGCCAAGGATCGCCGCGTCGACGTAGTGCTCGGCAGGTAAGTAAATAGAGCTCGAGCCGGGCGCTCGCATTCGCACAGGCGCCCGGTTTCCCGACCCATGAGAGGCCACTGAGTCGCGCCATGTCCCCCGCATTTGCAGCGTTTTTCGCCGATCCCAAGGGCGTCGATCCAATCGGGTTGATGCTCGGCGCTTCGGGCGTGGTGTTGGTGGTGCTCTCGATTCTCGTCGTGGCTTCGTGCCTGGTTTGGCTGATTTGGTTTTTGAAATCCGCACAGATCGGCCGCTTGCTCAGCACGCACCGCGCCTTCGAAAAGGCTACGGCAACCACCGAGCGCGCTTCGGATCTGATCGCTCTCGCCATCCAACACAAAGCGTCACCTGGTGCGCGCGTCGTGCTCGAGTTGGCCAAGCGTCACCATCAGCGCCATCTGACTTCCGAGCTCTTGATGGCGGTCGCCAAGCGCGCCATCGCCAGCGAGCAGCAACGCTCGATGGCGCTCATGCCCACGCTGTCCAGCATCGCCTCGGCGGCACCGTTCATCGGCTTGTTTGGCACCGTGTGGGGCATCATGGATGCCTTCTTGCGCATCGGTGTCGAGAAGAGCGCATCGCTGCCAGTCGTGGCGCCTGCCATCGGCGAAGCGTTGATCGCGACGGCGTTCGGGCTGATCGCCGCGATTCCGGCGACCATCGGCTTCAACTACGTCGACAAGCGCATCGGAGATCTATTGGACGAGCTGACGGCCTCGGCCGAGGTCTGGGTTGAAACGCTGATCGCCGACCCCGGTGACGCGATACCGCTTTCGCGTGGTCGAGGCTAGCCATGGGCATGGGTGCCGCACGCAAAGGCCGTCGCGGTGGCTTCCGTGACATCAACATCACGCCGCTCGTCGACGTGATGCTCGTGCTCGTGATCGTGTTCATGGTCACGGCGCCCCTGCTGACGACCGGGCTGCGCATCAACCTGCCCGAAGTTCACGCCGCCCAGACGCCAGTGAAAGACGCTCGGTTGTTGGTCACCGTGACCAAAGACGAGAAGGTGTTGTTCGGCGAGGAAGACGTGACCTCGCACATCGATCAAGCGCTGAAAGACAACCCGCGCGTGCAAAAAGAGCGCGAGCTGTACATCCGTGCCGACAAGGACGCCCGTTACGGCATCGTGGCGACAGTGGTCGCAGCTGCGCGCAACAGCGGCGTCGAGTCACTCAATCTGTTGGTCGAGCCGCAGCTCGAGCCCGCAGACGACGTGCCCGACGACAAGAAGAAGTCGGGCACGAAAGGCCCCTGAGCGATGGCAGCCAGCGCGTTCTTGCCGCGGGAGCTCGCGCTAGCGCTGTTCCTTGCGGGAGCGGTGGAGACCAGCCTGTTCGGCTTGTTCATCGTCGCCGGTCAAAACAGAGCCAGAGTTACGGCTGTCGAGGCAGCACCACCGGAGGAGATCCCAATCGCGGTCAAACCGGTGCTCGACGAGCTTCCGCTGCTCAAGCTGGGCAGCAAGCACGTGAAGGCAAAGTTGCCCGATATGTGGACCAAACAGGCGCCCGTGCAGCGCTTCGAAGAGAAGAGCGCGCCCTCCGCAAAGGCAGAAAAAACGCCGCAGGCCATCCCGACCACACCGGTCGCGACGAAGGACGCCGAAGCACCGCCGCCGGACGCGGCGATCGCAAAGCAGGTCGATCAGAAGCTGGCCGACGCAGCTCCTCCGAAAGAGGCAAACCTGCCCACAGAAGGCGCAGCCGACGGAGTGAAAGAGGGCACCGAGACCGACCCGCTCAAGGCACGCGCGCTCGATTTATATCGCGCCAAAATCGCAGCTTGGTTTACGGCGCGTTTTCACGCGCCGAGCGAGCTGCCCTGCGAGGTCCTGCACGCCCTGAGCTCGGGGGCGCAGATCACGGTCGGCCAAGATCGCACCATCACCGGCTACACGCTCAGCAGGTCGAGCAACAACCCCACGTTCGACGCCAAGGTAAAGGCTACGCTCGACAGTGTGGTCGGACAGCAGCTACCCCCTCCGCCTCCGCTCTACCCTGACCTAACACCGGGTACCTTGGTCACCCCCAGCTTTTCCGGAAAGAACGCACCATGCGCCGAATGATCGCCGCCTCGCTGACAGTGCTCTTGTCCAGCGTGCCGGCATGGGCCGACACGACGGCGGCTCCAGCCGTCACCACACCGAATGAAAACGTGCTCGGCGACTTCGTGGTTACCGCTGCGACTCAGGAGCGCTTGCCCAAAATCGCGGTCTTGCCCTCGCTCTCTCCCGACTACGAGGACGTAATCGTGCGCGGCGTGGTGCGTCGCGATTTCGAGCTCACCGGCCTGTACGACGTGATCCCAGACAGCAAAGCTCCGTCGGGTTTGTACGGCTTCGACGATCCAATCGATGTCGAGGCTTGGCAGAAGCTCGGCGCCGAAGCGATCGTCAAGGTTGCCGCGCAAAAGAAGGATGCCAATCAAATCTCCGTTTTGGGCATCGCCTACTTCATGAATGTCGGCAAAGAGCCGGTCTACCAAAAGACAATCGTCGTGCCCAAGGCCGATGCGCGCGTCACCGCCCACCGCATCACCGACGCTTTGCTCGGCGCGCTCACCGGTCGCCCGGGCAGCTTCGCCAGCGAGCTGACTTTTTCCGGCAAATGGGCGCAAAATCGACGTATTTTTCGGATGGACGCGGACGGCAACTCGCTGCTCGCGCTCACCGATCCGACGGACACGGCGATAGCGCCGAGCTTCGGAGCCCCCGGTCACATCCTGTACTCGGTGAGCCATGAGTACGCGCCGTTCACGGTGATGGATCACTTCCAGAGCTCGAACAAGCCCTTCCGCTTGCCGTTTTCGACGTCCGTCTACAGCCTGGCCTTCAACAAGGATCGCAGCAAGCTCGCAGTAGCCGTGAGCGAGAATTCCAAGAGCGCGATCTACGTCGGCAATCCAGACGGTAGCGGGATGAAGAAGGTTTCGACCAGTGAGCTTGCCACGCGTCCGGCGTGGAGCCCCTCCGGGAAGCTCGCTTGGGTCGGCGGTGATCCGAGTCAGGGCTCGCAGCGCATTTGGGTCGACGGCAAACCGGTCTCGCCCTCCGGCTTCACCGCAGCTTCGCCGACCTTTTGCGACACCGAAGACGGCGTCAAACTGGTGTACTCGGTGGCCACCGGCAACAATCACCAAGATTTGATCATCGCCGCTGAAAAGGGCCAAAACATGGCTCGCTTAACCCAAAACCAAGGCTCGAACAGCTACCCGGCATGCAGCCCGGACGGGCGCCTCGTGGCCTTTTTCTCGACCCGCGACAAGAGTCCGGGGATCTGGCTGATGTCGCTGAAGAGTTGGAAGGCCCAGCAGGTCTCCACCCAAGAGGGTGAGAGCCTCAACTGGGCCGCACTACCGGCTTCATCGGGGGATTCTCCCCCGCACCCGCTGAAGTAAATTCAGCGGGGCCCCACCCCCGAGTTTGGGGCCCCGACCCCAAACAGGTGCGACTTAGCTAAACGAAGAGGCTGCTCAGCGCCATCGGGATCTGCGCGTCTCCGGCGATGCGTAGCTTGCCGCTCATGAGCAGCTCTAACGGGTTGATGGTGCCGGTCTGCAGTCCCCAAAAAGCGTCGGCCTCGCATGAAACTTCGCACTCTGGCCTCACCACATTGGGTTCGCCACCGCCCGGTGTGACGTAGACACGATGTGTGCGCGCGCCATCCAGCACCGCGAACGAGACTGACCCGACTACGCTGCGGATCATCGCGGCACCCTCGGCGTCGAGCGTGAGGGCGCGAAAGGCGATCATCTGTCGTTCTAGCGAGAGCTCGAGCAGAGCCAAGCGCTCGGTGCCTCGCACCACGATGGGCTCGAAGCTTTCCTCGGGGATGGTGATGCGCACGATCGCGTCGGTCACCGCGCCGGGTTCCTGGAGCAGACGACCGGAACGCATGCGGAACGCCCACGCGCCGGCTCCCGGAACCGCGAACACGATGCTGCCCGGTGAGGCAACGGCTTCAAAACCCGTCAGCGCCGCGAAACGCGCTGGGATGTACTGGGTAAAGAACGGCTCGGGCGAGGAGGGCACATCACTCATTGGCTGCACGCGACTCAACGCTTGAGTAGCTCGCTGATGGCGTGCGTCTCGCGCGCACCTAGGGAACCGAACTGAACCCCGAAACCCGCGGGCTTTACCCAGCGTACGATGCCCGGTAGCCGCAGTTCGACTTTCGCCCCGGGAAGGCGTACGGCGATGGTAATCTCGGTCCCGAAGGGTAGGCTCTCCGTCGCTTCGATGAATATGCCGCCGATGCTGATGTCCTTGGCCATCCCCGCTATCGGTGCCCCGCCGCGTGGCTCGCACGACACGGGCACGTCGACGGTGACTCGGGGATGTACTCGATTGTCTTGCACGACTGACTCCGCGGGCGGGACGACCTATCAAACGTTCCGGATCACGCCCAAGGCACACCCTTGAGACGAGAGCCGGAGGTTGTCAAGACGCCGCCAGCGGTTGGCGACGAGCGCCTATCGCCACCCAATTTTCGCCGTCATTTGCAGGGTTACGAGCTAGGTCTGGTGACCCTTGGGATGGTCTTGACCTTTGCCTTGCTGACGCTACCGCGAGCGAGCGAGCCGAGCACGTTGCCGCTGCCGCGGATCGACCGCGCGGAGGCGCTCCGAAGCGACGCGCACGAACGCGACTTGATGAGCAGCGCCGAACGCGCAGGGCTGCCGTTCGACGTGCGCGCTGTAGGCGAAGCGCTGCGTCATTTCGGAGCGACGAGCGCCCAAGGCTATGACCCGGCGCACGATCGCCAGGATATCCAGGAGCGCGTCGAGATTGCGATGGACAAGGGACAAGGGCCACTGCTCTTGAAGCTCCGGGCCGTGCAAACTCAGTACTTCCTCACCGCGTTGACCCAGTTCGAACGGGACGGAAAACCGAGCCAAGATCTGCAAGAGCTGGGCGGCGATTTTCTCTCGCACGCGCAGCAAAGTGGTTGGTTCGACGAGCACCGACACTGCTTGGCGGACACGACGACGCTTGAGGTTTTGTTCCGCTTTCGCTGGGCCAGCTTGATCGAAAAGGCGCGCGTCTTCCCATTTGCACCCTCGCTCAACGATTGGCGCATTTACTACCGTTTCCTGCTTCTGCACCCGGAGCGACTCGACCCAGAGCAGAGCTCGGGTGGCGACGACGAAGCACGCCTGAAGCTTGTAAATTCGCTAGCACGCAGGGATCCGGACTATCCGGCCGCTTTCGCGAAGGGCTACCTGCTTTACCGCCTGGGCGACCGAGAAGCTTCGGCCACCGAGTACCGGGCTCAACTGGGCAAGAGCGATTCCGGGCCCTACGCGCTGCTCGCTCGCAACTATCTGATCTACGCGTTGCAGGGCGTCAGTCCGGAGTAAGAATGCGCGCGGCATGCCAGCGCCGGACATGAATTTCGAAGGCAGCGCCTTCCTCCCTCGGCTACCAGAAGATCGCCGCATCGTCGGTTGCGTCGATGCAGCCCGTCTGGTCTTGGGCGCTGCTGGTCACTCCGCCTTCGTAGGCGCAGAGGGTGCCGGACCTGCGCTGGTTGCGCATGCACTCTCGGCTCAGGGCTCGCGGCAAGTCGTGTACCTGGTCGCCAGCGGGGAGATCGCGCAACAAGCTGCCGGTGATCTTGCAGCGCTCGGCAAGGGTCTGCCCTTAGCGCGCGTTCCGAGGCTCGAGCTGCCCGCCCCCTTGCTGCTGGCGCCCCCGGAATCGACACCATACGCCGAAGTGCATACAGATCGGCGCGCGACGATGCTGCGCACGGCCGCGCTCCACGAGCTGCTCTCCAATCCGAACCGACCGCAAGTCGTGCTCACCGTGAGCGCGCTCATGCGCCGCGTGCCGCCGCGCCAAGCTCTTCGCGACGCCACCGTGGAGCTGGTCGTGGAACAAGAGTTGGACGTCGCGGCGCTCTCGCAAAAGCTGACCGCGTCGGGGTATTTGCGCGCGCCAGTGGTGGAAGATCCCGGCAGCTATGCGCTGCGCGGGGGCATTCTCGACCTGTGGCCGGGCCAGCTGAACGCGCCGATCCGCGTCGAAATGTACGGGGACATGATCGCTTCTCTGCGCACTTTCGACCCGGAGGATCAGCGCACGCTGAACGTCGTAGAGCGAGTGATCGCGCCGCCTGCTCGCGATGCGATCATGACGGCTACGTCCGAAGCGCGCGCCCGGGACACGCTCAGACACTTGTGCGACACCGTCAATTTCCCCTCGACCAAGACGCGCGCGCTGATCGATGATCTAGCTACAGGCCGCGCGTTTTTCGGCAGCGACGGCTATCTGCCGGCGTTCTTCGAGCTGGAGACGCTGTTCGACTACTTGGCGAAGGATGCCATCGTCGTGATCGACGACCCGAGCGCCGTGGTGCGCGCGATCCACAGCGAGCTCGAGCGCGGTCTGGCTGGCGAAGCCGCACGTCACGGCACGCCGCACTTTCCAGCCAAAGCGCTGTACGTCGGCCAGGACGAGCTCGAACAGCAACTGAGCAAGCGCTCGGTCATGGCCTTGCATCGCACCGCCATCGCTGCGCCAAGCAGCGCGAGCGTGCTCGAGAGCTTGGAGAGCGCGTCGGCAGACGCACCCAGCTTGGCTTGCTCGGATCTGTCCGATCTCGCTCGAGCCGTGAAGGGAGCGCGCTCCGAGCACGGTAAACAGGGCGCGCTCGAGCCGCTTTTGGAGCGCGTTCGCGCCTATTGCGAGGCCGGGCTCGAGGTCGTGATTTGCGCACGCACCGAAACGCAAGCAGAGCGCCTGTCTGCGTTATTGTCGCATCGCGGTGTCTCAGTCGGCGTCTGGCGAGCCGGCGCAAGCACGGCGGACAAGAGCCAGGTTCGCATCGTCACCGCACCACTCAGTCGCGGTGTGCTTGCGCCCGCCGAAGGCTTCGTACTGGTCACCGAGGAGGAAATCTTTGGCGCGCGGGCGCACAGGCCCGCGGAGAAGAAGCGCTCGGCACGCGCGCTACTCCAAGATTTACGCGCGCTCAGCGTTGGCGACTATGTCGTGCACGTCGACCACGGCGTCGGCAAATATTTGGGGCTCGAGCGGCGCGCGATTGACTCGGTGCACGTCGATCTGCTGGTCGTCGAATATGCCGGCGGCGACAAGCTGTTTTTGCCGGTTTATCGGCTAAATCAGATCGAGAAATACGCCGGCGGCGACACCGCGCCGCGCGTCGACCGACTCGGTGGGCAGACCTTCGGCAAGACCAAGGCTCGCGTCGAGCGGCGCGTTCGGCAAATGGCCGACGAGCTGCTCAAGCTGTACGCTGAACGCGCCACGCTCAAGAAGGATCCGCTGCGCGCTCCGGACGACGAGTACCAAGCCTTCGAAGCCAGCTTCCCGTTCGAGGAGACGCGCGATCAGGCCGCAGCCATCTCCGAGGTGTTGAAGGACATTCAGAGCGACCGGGTGATGGACCGTTTGGTCTGTGGCGACGTCGGTTTCGGCAAGACCGAGGTGGCACTGCGCGCGGCCTTCTTCAATGCCATGGGCGGCCGCCAGGTAGCGCTGCTGTGTCCGACGACTGTGCTCGCCCAGCAGCATTTCAACACGTTTTCCGCGCGTTTCTCAGGCTATCCGCTGACCGTGCGCGCAATGAGCCGCTTTGAGTCGAAGGCCGAGCATCAGGATACGTTGAAGGGCTTGAAGGAGGGCAATGTCGACGTTGTCATCGGCACGCATCGCCTGCTGTCGAAAGACGTGCACTTCAAGCGCCTCGGGCTCTTGGTCGTCGACGAAGAGCAACGCTTCGGTGTGACGCACAAAGAACGCATCAAGCAGATGCGCATGGCGGTCGACGTGCTCACGCTGAGCGCCACGCCCATTCCTCGCACCCTGCAGCTCGCCGTCGGTGGCCTGCGTGACATGTCCATCATCACCACGCCGCCCGTCGATCGACGCGCGATTCGCACCGTGGTCTCGCAGTTCGACCCTGGTTTGATCAAGGAAGCGATCGAGCGCGAGCTCGGCCGCGGTGGGCAGGTGTTCTACGTGTACAACCGCGTGGACGGCATCTACGAGCGCGCCGAACGCATCAAGGCGCTCTTGCCTGGCGCGCGCGTGGCCGTCGGGCACGGCCAAATGAGCGAGAGCGCGCTGGAGCAGACGATGCTCGACTTCGTGCAAGGCGAGTACGACGTGCTGGTTGCCACGGCGATTATCGAGAGCGGTCTCGATATTCCGCGAGCCAATACCATCATCGTCGACCGCGCCGACTTGTTCGGGTTGTCACAGCTCTACCAACTGCGCGGGCGCGTTGGGCGCGCGAACGAACGCGCCTACGCGTACCTGCTAGTGCCCCCCGCGAGTCAGCTGAGCGACGAAGCGCGTTCGCGCATCGAAGCGCTCGAGCGCTACACCGAGCTCGGCTCGGGCTTCCACATCGCGACGCTGGACATGGAGTTGCGTGGCGCCGGTGACTTGCTCGGCGCAGATCAGAGCGGCTTCGTCGAGAGCGTAGGCTTCGAGCTGTTCTGCAAAATGCTCGAAGACGCGACCCACGAGCTGCGCGGTGAAGTCGTGATACACGAGGTCGATCCGGATTTGAATTTCGACGTCGAGGCGCTCCTGCCCGACGACTACATCGATGAGGTCGGTGTGCGGTTGACCCTGTACAAACGCCTGTCGAGCGCGGGTGATGAGGCCGAAGTCACCGAATTGTCTAGGGAAATGGAGGACCGCTTCGGGCCTCCGCCAGTCGCGGCGCGGCGCCTCGTCGAGCTGATGCGGCTGAAGACGGAGCTGCGACGGCTGCGCGCGGTTGGCTGCGAAGCCAGCGCGAAGTCTGCGACGCTACATCTTCTACAAGACACGCCTCTCGATCCACAAAAAATAAGCGCGCTCGTCGCGGCAAAGAAGTCTCTGTACCGCCTCAGCCCCGACGGCCGCCTCACGCGACGTGCCGGCGAAGCCGAAGCTCTGAGCGACGGCTTAGTGCTCGCCGATCGAATGCTCAGCGAGCTAACCAAGTGCCTGAAGGACGGTTGAGTTAAGCTCGACCGAGCTTTCGCATCGTGTAGCGTGCCGCCCGCACCACTACGGCGCGAGGCAGAAGCTTAGAGAGAGTGGTCTGTACCGAATTCATTTTGCCTGGGACGTACACCACGCGTCCTCCGGCGTACGCCTCCAGAGTGCTCTGCACGACGTCGTTCGGCTCCAGCTTGGCGAACTTCAACACGCTGCCTTCGGGCATGCCTGCGGCAGCCTGAAATCCCGTTGGAACTGGGCCTGGGCAGCACGCGAGCACGCGTACGTCGGTCTTCTCCAACTCGGAAGCGAGCGCTGCAGAGAAGCTCACGATGAAGGCCTTGCTAGCGCCGTACGTCGCCATATACGGCGTGGGCTGGTACGCGGCGGTCGAACCGACATTGATGATGCCACCACGGTTACGCGCCACCATGCCCTTCAAGAAGTGGCCCGCAAGGCACACCGCCGACTCCACGTTGACGCGCACCATGCTGGTCTCGCGCCGAGCATCGCTGTCCGAAAAATTTCCAGCGGAGCCAAAGCCCGCGTTGTTGATCAAGTGATCGATGGTTACGCCGAGATCATCCACGATCAGCGCCAGTTGTTCGGCGCCGCCGGGCTGAGCCAAATCGGCGGTGACCACGCGCGTTGCGACGCCGTTGATGCGTGACAAGTCAGAGGCCAATGTTTCGAGCTTCTCGCGCGAGCGACCCGTCAACACCAGGTTGCAGCCGCGGTGCGCGAGCTGCCGCGCGAACTCTTCGCCAAGCCCGGATGAGGCACCTGTAACTAGTGCAAATGTGCCGGAAAAAACGTCGCTCTCCATGTCTTCCTTAGGCGGGGCGTTGCCCGCGAAAACGCAGATAATGATCGGCCAAGACGATGGCCACCATCGCTTCGCCGATTGGCACGAAGCGCGGCAAGAGACACGGATCGTGACGACCTTTGGTGCGGATCGTCGCATCTTCCCCTTCGCCCGTCACCGTCTTCTGTTCTCGCGACAAGCTGCTGGTCGGTTTGATGGCCGCACGCACGACGATCGGCATACCCGACGAGATCCCGCCTAGCATCCCGCCGTGTCGATTGCTGCGCGTACGAATGCGGCGCTCGCCGGTTCCGGTCTCTTCCGCGAAGAACTCGTCGTTGTGCTCACTGCCGCGCTGTGTGGCGCAAGCGAAGCCGGTCCCGTACTCGACTCCGAGTACCGCGGGTAAGCTGAAGAGCGCCTTGGCCAGGTCTGCTTTGAGCTTGTCGAATACCGGCTCGCCGAGCCCAGGAGGCACGTTATTGGCGACGATCTCGCTGATTCCGCCGATCGAATCCTGATCTTTGCGCATCCGATCGATGAGCTCGATCATTTCCTGCGCGCGCAGCACGTCGGGGCAACGCACGATGTTCGGTGTGCCGTCCGGAAACGTTTCGACTTGCTCCAGAGTCACGCTTTCCGGTTCGTCCACGCGCGCCACCACCGTGCCCACTTGCTTCACATAGCCAACGACCGTGCCGCCAAAGGCAGCGGCTATCACCTTCTTGGCAACGACACCCGCCGCCACGCGCGCCACCGTTTCGCGCGCGCTGGAACGCCCACCACCGCGGTAATCACGGAAGCCGTACTTGGCGTCGTACGTGTAGTCGGCGTGCCCAGGACGATACTTGTCCTTGATGTCGTCGTAGTCCCGGCTGCGCTGGTCCTCGTTGCGGATCAAGATCGCCAGGCTCGTGCCCGTGGTGCGCCCTTCGAAGACGCCCGCCAGGATCTCGGGCGCGTCCGACTCCTGGCGCTGCGTCACCAAATGGCTCTGCCCGGGGCGACGGCGATTGAGATCGACCATCAGATCCTCGACCGAGAGCGGAAGGCCCGACGGGCAGCCATCGATGATCACCACGTTGCCAGGTCCGTGTGATTCACCGGCCGTGGTGATCCGGAATGCCTGACCGAAGCTGTTACCTGCCATAGCGGGCGGGAGTGTATCAGTTGCGGAGGTGACGGCGACCGGGCATTTTACCCTGCACGATGACGGCACTCACGGATCTGCGGGACGAGGAGCGGCTCTTCTTCGACACGGTGCTCGCCTTCGCGCGGGACCGAGTCGCACCAAAAGTGCGCGAAATGGACGAAACCGGCAAGCTCGATTCAACGTTGGTTTCGGCGTTGTTCGAGCTCGGTGTCATGGGCGTAGAAATTCCGGCCGAGTACGGCGGCGCGGGCAGCAGCTTTTTCAATGCAGTGTTGGCTGTTCAGGCCTTCGCGCGCATCGACCCGAGCGTCGCGGTGCTCGTGGATGTACAAAATACACTGGTCGAAAATGCGCTGCTGCGTTGGGGCAGCCCCGAACAAAAAGCGCACTATTGCCCGAAGCTCGCCAGCGCATGGGTCGGCTCTTATGCGCTCAGCGAGGCCAGCTCAGGTTCCGACGCATTTGCACTGAAGGCTCGCGCCGAGCGTCGCGCAGGCGGCTTCGTGCTGAACGGCCGCAAGCTCTGGATCACCAACGCACACGAGAGCTCGCTGTTCATCGTGTTCGCCAATGTCGACCCGGACAAGGGCTACAAGGGCATCACGGCGTTCTTGGTCGAGCGCGGTTTTTCGGGCTTTTCCGTCGGAAAAAAGGAAGACAAACTGGGCATCCGCGCGTCCAGCACGTGCGAGCTGCTGCTCGACGATTGTGAAGTGCCGCTGGAGAACGTGCTCGGCGAGGTGGGTCGCGGTTACAAGATCGCAATCGAAGCCCTGAACGAGGGACGCATCGGCATCGGCGCACAGATGCTCGGCTTGGCCGAGGGTGCCTTCGCGCAAGCCATGACCTACATGCGCGAGCGCGTGCAGTTCGGTAAGTCGATCTCCGAGTTTCAAGGTATGCAGTTTCAATACGCTCGGGTGGCCATGGAGATCGAAGCGGCGCGCTTGCTCGTGTACAACGCGGCGCGCTTGAAAGACGCAGGCCAGCCGTTCGTCAAAGAAGCGGCGATGGCGAAGCTCTTCGCTTCCGAGGTCGCCGAACGCACGGCATCGTTGTGCGTGGAGTTCTTCGGCGGCATCGGCTTCACGCGTGAATGCCCAGCAGAGAAGTTCTATCGGGACGCCAAGATCGGCAAGATCTACGAGGGGACGAGCAATATGCAGCTCGCGACCATCGCCAAGTTACTTGCTTGAGTCTGACTGCTAGCGCCCCGAGCTCGCGGGGGACGAGCACCGGCCAGCGGTTTGCGACAGCGCGGCCTCCACGGCATCCACGAGCTCCGCCTCGGAGGCGGGCTTGGCGAGCACGGTGTGTGCCAGCTCGCGCAGTTGGGCTGTATCGAGCGACTCAAGTTGGGACGAATGAACGATGCGCGCTGTCCCGGGATAGTGCGCCGCTAGCGCTTCGAGCACGGCCTGACCGCCGCCGCCGGGCATCTGCAAATCCGTGATCACGACGTCATAGCTGAGCTCGGAGAGCGCCTCGAGCGCCTGAGCGGCGTTGGAGGCGCCGTTGATCTTGAAATCTGGCCGGCTATTCTTGAGCAATCGCCACAAACCCCGCAGCACAGTGGGGTCGTCGTCCACGAGCAAGATCCGTGGGCGACGCGGCGCGGCACGCGACACAGGCGGCGGTTCGCTTGGCAACATGTCCCGGTGTAGTGCAAGAGCCGCGCCCGGCCTAGGCCGCCGTATAGCGCTCGGACCGAACCTTTTCGGCCCGACCGCGCCGCGCTGGGCGGGGGGCTTGCGCTTGGAAAGGAGCCGGGTATCGTCCGGCCGCCATGCCTGAACCTGGTCTCGTTACACTCATCAAAATCGTAGGCACCCTGCTCGGTGCGATGAGTGTCGTCCCGTTCCTGTTCTTGTTCGCGCCGGGCGAGCGTACGGAACCGACTGAGACGTTCGACGGCGACGTGCAGTGATCCGAGCTTGACCGCGCGACGAATCGTAGCGCCGCCAAACGAGGAGTCTGCCGAAACCGTCCGCCGGGAACCACGTACTACGCGAGTATCCAATTGTGGAATGAGGGAGAACCGCGCATGGCCGACGTGAAATTCTGGTGTGTGTTCGGTGCCTTGTGCGCGAGCCTCGCGCCTGCTGGTTGCAGAGACAAGCCGCAAACGACTTTGGCCCCCACCGCTTCCGCGCTGCAAGCAGCGCCAGCGGCCGCGAGCGCCACGCAATTCAGCGTCGACTCGGCGTCGAGCAAGGTCACGTTCTTGATGGATTCGCCGCTGGAGAAGATCGACGGCGACGCATCAGGCGGGCTGTCCGGCGACCTGTCCGTAGATCTCTCCGATATTTCGAGGTCGACGGCGCTCGTCAAAGTCGATCTGCAGAAGCTCGTGCTCTACCAACAGAAGCGCGGCGACGACAAAGGCGAGTACAGCGAGCGCCAGAAGAGTGATCTGCAAAACACGCACGCGCGCAATTGGCTGCAAATCGTAGCTCGCGAGGGCGACGTGACCCCAGAGCAAGCGGAAGCCAATCGCTGGGTCGAGCTCAAGATCGACAAGCTCGACAATGCCTCGCTAGCGAATGTCGCCGGCGCGACGGGACCCGAGCGCAAGCTCACGGCGACCGCGAGCGGCGACTTTCGACTCCACGGGCGCAAGCAGCAGAAGAGCGCGAAGGTCGAGCTCACGATCAACTATCAGGGTGACAAGCCGCAATCGATTCACGTGAAGACCATCGAGCCGCTCAGCATCGGCTTGGAAGAGTTCGAAGTGAATCCGCGCGACGACGCGGGCAAATTCGTAAAATCACTGACCGAGGCGCTGAGCAGCAATTTGAAGGGCAAAGTGGCCCAGCAAGCGCCGCTGATGCTGGACTTCGTGGCCAACGCCAAGTGATTCGAGCGGTCGTCACAGCGCGCTAGTGGCGAACCGCTTCGCGCAGCACGCGGAACTTCAAGGTCGCGCCAGCTCGCAACACCTCGAGCACGAGATCACTTCCTGGCTGTCCGGAGAGCCTGCTCCGCGCGTCGGTCATCGAGCCTGGGCGTGCGCCGTCCAGCGCAGCAACGACGTCGCCGGCCTGAACGCCTGCGCGCTCCGCTTCGCTCGCCTCCGCCACGCTGACCACGACGACTTCGACATTGGGCGCCGTCCCGCGCTCACCCAAAGTGACGGCAACGCTCCCCGCAGCCACGGTCTCGCTCTCAGTCGGCTGAGCTTGCGGAGTCAACTGAATGCGCAAGCCACGCGTCGTATGCCCTGAGCTGACTTCCACGCCGCGCGCGCTGCCGCGACCGGACACGGCTGAAATAGCGGAAACTGTGACTGTCCCGGGGTGGACACCGGGAAGCACGAAATGCCCGTCACTGTCGCTGAGCACGACGCCGTGACGCGGGCGCCCTGCCGGCAGGTAGCTCGGCACATCACCCGCCATCACGCGCGCGCCGGCGATGCGCTCGCCGCGCTCATCGACCAAGTCGCCTTCGACCTCGCCTGCCTCGGACAGATCTATATCCGGCAAACTGAAGGCGCGATCGGCGCGACCCGTTGAATCGACGTGCTGCACGGCTTCCTCGTCCGCGAAGTCGGGGTGCTCGACACGCACTCGGATCTCGCCGGGCGCGACGTCGCGCAAACGAAACACGCCGTCGGTGTCCGTGGTGGCGACCTTGCGCACACCGTCCTGCTGCAGCGTGACGACGGCGCCCACGACGACTCGACGGCCGCGCACGGCCGTCACCCGCCCCTCGACGATCACGCCGCGCTTCAAGACCAGCTTCAGCTCTTTTGGGGCCACGGCGACAGTCTGAGAAATCCGGGAAAAACCCGGCGCTTCAGCCACGATTCGCAGATTTTCGCCCAGCGCGTCGTCGAGCATCACGGCACCTTCCGAGTCGCTGAAGCGGGTCAGCCGCATTGGCCTCGTCGGCTCGAGCGACGTCGCCGCGACCTCCACCAATTCGATCGGATGGTCGTCCTCGTCGAGTACGACGATGCGCACCGGATCGCGTGCCGCCGGCAATACGAGTGACACCGTTGCCTTCGCGCCTTCGGCGATGTGCAGGGCTTTCCGCAACACCACGCGCGCCGGATCTTCAGGGCGCGCGAGCGAAAGCGTGATGTCGGACGGTACGGCGGCGAACGCAAAGCTGCCGTCACTGGCCGTCGTCGCCAGCTCCGTGCGCGTGGCACTCGGTGAGCTCAGCTCGACCTCCACGCCCGAAAGCGGCTGATCACGCTCGTCGGCGACGCGCCCCTCGAGTGAACCACCCTTCAAGAGCACGATCTTGAGTTGAGCTTCGCCGCCCGCTGCGACGGTCACTAGCTCGCTCGTGCCTTCAACGTAGTCCGGGTGGCGCACGATCACGCGCACACGGCCCGGCGTGATCGGGCGCGCAGTGAACTGCCCACCGCGATTGGTCAGCCAGGGCGCGAGATCCGTCAGGGGTTCCTGAAAATCCGCGGAATTCACGCTCATTTCTGGGTCGGCGCCGGGCTTCGGGATAGCTGGAACCGGACCGGGCATGACGCCCAATTCGCCAGCTGGGATGAGCGGCACCGGGCCGGGCAGCGACCACGCGAAGTGATTCTGACGAAAGCCAACCAGAGCTGGCGTCTCGGCGATCGGCAGGCCGCTCGGGTCGCTGCCC
>Ga0210392_10000251_pt1 | contig 39140 bp, 65 predicted proteins | sample IncBWC30OmetaG_FD_161057 | JGI IMG/M metagenome (GOLD analysis project Ga0210392, IMG submission 161057) | Forest soil microbial communities from Barre Woods Harvard Forest LTER site, Petersham, Massachusetts, United States - Inc-BW-C-30-O ... | reverse complement strand
CAGCTAAATGAACGCCAAGGATACGTTGTAGCCGTTCCGTCGGCAAATCAGGTTCTATTGGACATTAACTCTATTGGATCAGACCCTTTCGTGTCGGGCTTTGGTACAACAATGGCGCAGATTTTGGCTATTGGTGATGTCAATACTGGAGCCCAGAATGCATTCGGCCGGGTCAACAACGGTACGTTTATACCAGGAAGCTTCATCGATATTTCGCCGGCATAGCCCACATTCATTTAAATATTTATTTTAAAATAGACGCTCTGCTGCTAAATTCAAATTTAAATTGAATAACAGGAGATAGGATCTATGGCAGACAGACCGAAGGTGAATAGTTCTGGGCAGCGCGAGCTTGATAAGTCGATCGCCCAGATTGACGGATTCAATGACGAGATCAAGGAGCTTACTCTGGATCGAATGAATCTTGCCCCTAAACTTGAGGTTGAGCAGCAAACCAGGCTTTCTGATCGGGAAGCGCAGAAGTCGGCGGATGTCTACATCAAGCCGGAAAGGACGGTTGGATCTCCCGATAAATTCAATGAGAAGTTTAGAGATGATTATAACTTCGCCAAGGAGTTTGTGAAGATAATCGCTGAGAACAAGGAAATCATTGGGGAGACTTTGGAGTTTTGGACGAAGCCCTTTCCGGGTGTTCCTGCTCAGTTCTGGAGGGTTCCGGTTAACAGACCCATTTGGGTTCATCGATATGTCGCCGAGCGCATCAAAGGATGCAGCTATCATCGGCTTTCAATGAACGAGTCCGTTCAGACTGAAACCAATTCGATGGGCGCTATGTATGGAAAGATCGTGGTAGATAATACAGTTCAAAGGCTGGATGCGATTCCAGTTGGAAATAGAAAGTCTATTTTCATGGGCGCTAGTGGATTTTAAATAAAAGGAAAATCAAGATGAAAAAGGCTAAAGAGCACAAGAAAGAGCATATGAAGATGGAAGAAAAAAAAGAGATGATGAAAAAGAAACACAAAAAATAGGTTCCTGTCTATAGGTAATATATCAATTTATTAAGCGACATCATTACTTATGTCCGCAGGATCATAAAGAGTCCTTCCAATGCCGTTATTCCGGATAGCCTAATTGTTGATTATATCAACAGATTTTGGATCATGGATGTCGATGCCCGGATGCAATTGTTTGATTTGAAGACTAAGTATCAGTTTCAAACAACTCCGGGTATCGATAAATACAACATGCCCCTATATGACACGCAATCGTCTGCATTGCAGTCTACGATTGGAATGTATCCGGTATATCAGGGCTTCTTGGCTCCGGTTCGAGTCAATGGGATAAATGTTCCTCTCTACACTGATCGCAGTACGTTTTTCGACCTGTGGCCCTATTATTTGCAGTCTCTTCCGCAAGGCGGAACTGGAAATGGAGGCTCTACCTATACAATCAATCTTCCTTTTTTCCCCGCAATTCCAGGTCATGTAGATATGGCGGGTATCATAGCTACAGGGGTTAATGTTGATCCCCCTGTGTCCACAAGTATTAATACATCTATTCCCTCGACCAGCATTTATGCAGGTGTATATTTTACCACAACCGATGCAACGGGGGCTAATGCGGTCGTTTCTGACTCAGGTCAGTTTCTGACAGGAAGTGTCGATTACGGACTTCTCATGAGGCCGGGTAATGCTCCATACGGGAACTTGCCCCTGAGCGGTGTTTATAGTACTGCGTCGAATACTGTAAACTACTCGACGGGGATAGCAAACGTGACGTTTACGGCGGCGGATGGATCGCCTCTTAATATTCCAGCGGGTAATCCCATCAACGCTCAGTGCTACTTCTTCCAGCAGGGAATTCCTAGGTCTGTTCTTTTTCATAACAACACCCTCACAGTGACTCCTCCTCCAAATACCCAATATCTCGTGGAACTAGAGGCCTACTTAACGCCTGCCGCTTTTTTGGCAACCGGAGCTGGCATTCCTTTTGCATATATGTGTGAGTATATAGCAAGAGGTGCTGCAAGAAAGATATTAGCCGATACGGGAGATACGGAGCAATTCATGTTTTATGAGCCTCTTTTTAGAGAGCAAGAAACCCTAGTCTGGAAGAGAAGCCAGAGGCAATTTACAGCCACAAGAACAGATACAATCTTCTCCAACAATGGCTCCCAAAGCAATTACAACCAGATAGGACAAACTTGATATGGGCATTTCTTATGATCCGACTAAACCAGCTGCCGCCAATAAGCCCACGAATGACCAACCTGCCATGCAAACGAACTTTGCATCTATTAAGACTCTAATAGATATAGACCATGTGGATTTTTCGAGTGCCGATTATGGAAAGCATGTAAAAGTTACTTTTTCTGGAAGCAATCCGCCTTCTCTTCCCTCGGCCCAATTGGTTTTGTTTGCCAGTGTTGTCGCCGGACTCCCTCAGTTGTTTGCCTATTCAGGAGATGCAGCTCACAGTTCCACTCAATATGCTGCAGCAGGAAACGGATCTACTTTTTTACTTGGGGGAATTATAGTTAAATGGGGGGTTGCAATGACTGGAACGGTATCATTTGTTTCGGCATTCCCGAACAACTGCTTTGTTGTTGTATGCACAGCGCAATCGGGGCTATTTCCTGTTACGGCAAGCGGCTATACTCAGTCGAGCTTTACTGCGGTAGCGGGCGCTGGGATTACGTTTTCTTATGTTGCGATAGGCAATTAAATGCCAGAGCAAATCTACATTGGCAATCCTCCTAAGGGCCAAGTAAATATACGCGAATCATTTGTCATCGACAATGACTCCTTTCCCGTCTTGTTCAATTTCTATACATGGCGGGGAAGAGTAAAAAGGAAGCGCGGTACTATTTTTCTTGGGCAACTGCAAATCCAAGAGCAGTCTGTTTTGAACTCAACTCCACCAGCTAACTATCAAGTGGGACAAATATTGACGCTGGATGGGTCGGGGAATGGATCTGGGAGCCTCATTTCTATTTTTAGTCTTCTTTCTACATCCACCGTAGTCCCGGGCTCTATTCACTTTTCCGATGGTACTAATACTTATACTGAGCCGGCTATTCCAAATGGAATCCTCGTAGGCGCGCCGGCTGGTTCTGGAACTATAAATTATGCAACCGGGGCATTTACAATTGCTGGTGGGGCGGCTGGCGCAGTCCTGAGGGGCGCTGCCGGTGTGGTCTCGTTTTCCTATTTCCCTGGGAATCCGGTAATGGGCTTGCGGGATTTTGTCTCAACAGTCGAAAGCTTTTATCCACTTCTCGTCGCTTTCGATACGACGAATGCCTATCAAGTAAATCAAGCGGGCGTTCCGTTTTTTTATAATGTAACCTACTACAAGGTTAGCCAAAATCCCTTTGTTTGGTCAGGTCAAGATTATCAGCAGTTTTGGACTACTAACTATTCTGGAGCACTGTGGGCAACTAATAGTAAGCCCGGATTGCACATGAAAACAGGAACGTACGTTTCGGGTAGTGGAACTACGGCAATAGTAATCACTCTGGCTGCGGGATCACCAACATTAGTAGTCGGAGATTATCTGTGGTTTAATGAATGGGGCTCAAATACCATCAATGGACAGACTGCCCAAGTTACCAATATCAGCGGTAGTGACATAACAGTGACCTTTGCGACGACTGTTACCGCTTCAGGGACTGGCCAAGTCCAGTTTCTCACGGCAAGTGTCTCTGGACAAGACGGGATCAAATGGTATGATGGAGATCCAACTAGCGGTACAGGCATTCCGACTGCCACGGGAAAGGGATGGGTTAACTTTGCGCCTCCGCTCACCGCATCTACGGTGTCTATTAATAACACCCCGCCTGCTTTGTATTACTTAATAGGTGCGCTAATCATTCTTCCATTCAAGGATAGGCTTCTCTTCTTTAATCCCACAATTGGCACCTCTGGCGGGACAATCATTCAGCTCCAGGATACTGTGATTTGGTCTTGGAACGGCACGCCTTATTATGCATCGCCGGTTCCTACAAATGAGATATTCGATGTGACAGCTTATTATGTCGATCAAACAGGGAAAGGGGGATATCTTGCAGCGGGAATTTCTCAGCCTATTACTACAGTAACAAACAATGAGGATGTTCTTATTGTTGGATTTGCTGGGCCAAGAGGCAGGAAGACGAGATTTGTGTTTACCGGAAATGACCTGAATCCGTTTCTATTCTTCAATATTAACTCCGAAATGACCTCTGATTCCACGTTTTCGGCGATCACGTTAGACAAGGGCTCAATAGATATCGGTATATATGGTATTACTATGACCGATCAACAGTCTACTCAGCGGACAGACCTCGATATTCCGGATTCTGTATTCACGATATCCAATCTTACAAATGGCGTACAAAGGGTGAATGCAGTCAGGGATTTCCAAAAGGAGTGGATATACTTTTGCTATCCTGTGAATAATAGCCAGTGGAAATACCCCACTCAAACCTTTCTATTCAACTACCGCGATAATACTTGGGCCGTTTTATACGAGAACTTCACTTGCCATGGCACTTTCCGCTACACGAGTGGATATACTTGGGCGACTCTTCCATACAACAATTGGGGCGAGTGGACCGATCCTTGGAATGCAGGGATACAGTCTGCCCAATTCCCCGACATAGTTGGTGGAACACCTCAAGGATATGTTCTGGTTAAAGGAGAGGGAACTTCCGAAGGGGCATCTTGCACTATTTATGCTATCACCTCGGCAAATGGCGGCGATGCTACGCAGATCACTTCTTTCAACCATTGCGTAACGGACTCCAATCCAAATACAGAAGAAGGCGATTTTATCTACATTACTGGCGGAATCGGCTTTAAGCAGTCTTCTATCACCGCAATAACTCGGGCTTCCCAGGCAGTTATTACTACCGTCAATACTTTTACGGCCGGGAAGTTCGTGACGATATCTGATGTTGTTGGAATGACCGAATTGAACGGAAATACATATGAGATCGCGTCTGCCTCGGGAACATCTATAGCATTGAACGTGGATTCTTCTGCCTTTTCCGCGTACATCTCCGGTGGTGTCGTGACATCAGCCTTTAACGGTCTTGTTGGAAAAGTGATCCAGGTTATCGACATGAATAACTTCGTCATTAATGTTTCATATCCAGAGGGCACATACTTGGGCCTGGGAGTATTCGCTAAGCTCTCTCATCCTTTCATGCAGACAAAGGCGTTTAACCCCTACTGGGACCAGGGAAGGCAGATGAGGCTATCTGCTCAAAAGTACTTATTGGATGCTACAGCTGACTCCCAAGTCACCATCGAGATATATCTTAGTCAAGATACATCGACATCATGGGATACGCCAGATAATGACGCGCTAGTGTATACACAGCTTCTATATACATGCTGGGAAAGCACAAACCTGGGGCTTACTTCCGCGAATACCAATCTTCAGATGCCAACAGGCGAGACACAAAATCAGATTTGGCACAGATTTAATACATCGCTTATCGGAGATTCGGTCTCCGTTGGGATTACGTTGAGCGAGGCGCAGATGATGAATATAGATTATGCTACTGACGAGATCACTCTCCACGGGATGCATTTGACTGTGGACAAGGGGCCGCATTTGGCCTAGTCCTTCCTGTGCAGCTCCTTTAAAAGATCGTAAAACCTTTGTTCGTTCTCCCTCCTTTCCTTGGCTGCCTGGTTGGCCATTTCGTCGCTTCTTTTGTGTAGATCGTCGCATCTTTTATGAATTTCATTCATATGATCGTCTAATCTTTGCGTTAAGGCTGAATTCTCGTGATGGACAAATAGGAAGCATCCGACGAATGTTGCCATTGTGGCCAGCCATTCGCCGCTGGGGGTCCAGAATTTGATTTTATCTGCGGTTTTCATCCTACCGTCCCTTTGTCTGCGGCATTCCATCTAAGGTTGATTATTTCGACAACCTTTTCCTCAATCATCTCTCTTCCCTCTTTCTCGTCTTTGTACGTCCCCTGGGTCGCGATCAATACGCCATGTCCAGCGCATAACAGGCACATGGCCAGGAGTTCTTCATACTCGAAGGGTTTTTGCACTTCGGTTTTTTTCATGCAGCTATTTTCCATTAATTCCAACATAGAGTAAATGTAAAATAATGACTATACAGCAAGCCCCCTACCTCAGAGAGCAACGTCAATTTCCAAATGAGGATGTGCGCGCTCTAGCGAACCAAATGGACCACGCCTATATCGACATAGCCTCAAAGGTCAATGCTCGAACCATAGGCCTGTATGCTGTGAACTTTCCGATTGCTACAGGGGAACAGTGGTTCTTGGAGGGACAGCCAAGGAGGCAGCAGACATTAAGGCAGCTATACACGTTTGCCGGAACTGGCAGTATTTCCCATGGAATCAACTTTGATACGGTGTTTTTGGTATCACAGAGGTCATATGGAACATTCACGGACGACACCGATTGGTATGGGGCAATCTATGCGAGCAGTGTGGCGATTGCGGGGCAGGTGAGTTTCTATGTTACGGCCACGAATATCGTGATCCTGGCGGGCGCCGGAGCTCCGACGATCGTTAGCGGCGTCATCGATCTGGAGTGGCTGAGCCAGTTCTAGCCTCTCTCATCAAACGAAAGTTTTCTCTCATCTTTTCAAAGACTTCACAGAAGCGTTGTTCAGAAATTCCCGCCATCTCTGCACGTGATATATAAAAATTCAGGACCATAGACATGGAATGCGAGAAGTTGAGGTCCCTCAGGATGATGAAGTCAGACATCAGTGCTTCCATTTCATCGAATGCAGTCTCGAAGTCTTCTGGATTCATGTTTTTTCCTTATGTTGTTTAACTGGGAGCAGGTGGAATTGAACCACCGACCTGACGATTATGAGTCGTATGCTCTGACCAACTGAGCTATGCCCCCCTGTTTTTTAGGAGGTCGATAATAATTTCTAGTTGCTGTTCGATGTTGGAAACTCTTGTTGCAATGTCGGATAGTTCTCCTCCCCTATATTCTGGATAGTTTTCCTTAAACCAACTCCTTATTTTTCTGAATGAGGTATTTAAGTCTTTTTGAATGGAATTCTTGGATTTTCCAACAGCCATTCCTTCTTTTATTTTTTCTACTTCTTGTTTGGAAAAAAATCTTGTGAGTTCTTTATTTCTTTTATTTAAAAGTTCTTTATGTTTTACATGCGCTTCAATTGCATTATATCTTTTATCTTCACACTTCATCAACTCTCTAGAAACAGATGATTTAGCTCGACCAATAGCGAGTGATATTTTTTCTATAGAATTTCCTTCTTCTATCAGTTTTTGAATTTTCACTCTTTCTTCAAGATTCATATAAAAAAAACTCATTATAAAACTTCATCTCTGTTTTTGTAGTTATATATTTCTTTTAGCATTAAGTAATAATCGCCACAGTTTTGTCTTTTCCCCACCTTGGAAACGTCCATCTTTATTTTGTGCTTTAAGACCTCAAACTCAACCCTTGGGTTTGCAATGAAGTCAATCAAGCTGGTCCTGAAATTGACGGAACTATAAAAAAACCCTCCATCAATTTTCATTTCCTTTAATATCAGAAAAATGGATTCGCACTTTTTAAGTATTTCTTTTTTTATTACAAGTTGGTCTGGCGACGGGTATTTCACTTTTCCAAAACGGAATGCTTTAAGTGCTTCGCTCCCTACCCCAAACAAAAGCCGAATACACATTCTGAGGTTTATTTGGTTCTCTATCATAAATGAGTTCGTTTTCCTATAATCTTCATTTCCAATTGAAATGAAGTAATTTAGATAGTCCTCTATTTTCCATTGCTTTTGGTTCTGATTCAGTAGAATGATATCACCAATTTCTGACGCCTTGTCGATCGTATAGTAGACTGGGAGATCGAGTTCCTTTGCTGCTTGAAGCCTGTGCTGGCCGTCTATAACTTCCATTTTTTCATTTACGATTAGGGGTCGAAATTCCAGCATATTTTTGCTTTCGATGGACCCCTTGATTTTCCTTAAGTTTCCCTTGTCAATGGGACGATTCGATGCATGAGTTTTGAAAATCTCATAATTTTTTGTTACCAGTTTTTCTGCCATAAGGGCTCCTTTGCGAACATCATAGGTGCTTCTTTTTTTCCTGTAATGGTATAAATTATTTTAGTGTGTTATCCTGACATGAGAGGCAATCTATATGAGCACATCACTTATAGGCGCACGCGGTCCAGCTGGCGGAAATCTTCAGGGCAGTTCCGCCGGGGGCAGTCTTGGAAACAAGATCCCAAAAGGCTACAACCTGGGGCGATTGCAAAATTTCACGCCCGAGCAGTCCAATTTGTTTCAGCAGCTGTTTTCTCAGGTGTCGCCTGATAGCTACTTGTCTAAGCTATCTCAGGGAGATGAGTCTGCTTTTGGTGAGCTAGAAGCCCCTGCTATGAGGCAATTCCAGGATGTTTTGGGCCAACTTGGGAATAGGTTTACGGAGTTCGCTCCAGGCGCTATGAGCTCGCAGAAGGGCAGTGGCTTTAAGAATGCAGGTGGACAGTTGGCTTCCGGTTTTGCGCAGGATTTGCACTCTCAGAGGATGGGGATTAAGAGGCAGGCCCTGATGGACTTGATGGGTATTAGTGAGTCTCTATTAGGGCAAAGGCCTCAGGAGCAGTTTTTGACTCAAAAGCCCAAGCCTTTTTGGCAGGAACTATTGGGAAGTTTGGGCGGTGGGATTGGTTCTGCGGCTGGAGGATTTGGAACTATGGGACTCAGTAAGTGGGCCGGTTTAATATAGGAAATTTATATGGTTAATGTTTTGCCCGAAGCTCCCAGTTTTGGAACTCAGTTCGCTAGAAGTTTGGGGGCTGGATTTTCCCAAGAGGTTGCACAATCTTCTGAACAAATTCAAAAATTAGCCTTCCAGAAGGCAATCCAAAAAAGACAATCCGAGTCTTTTAAAAAACAAACCGGAATCGACATATCTGCTTTCTCTCCACAAGGTCAAGAGGAGTTCGTGAAGCAATTCGCAAAGGCCCAGGCGAAGGAGCAGTTAATAAAAAGCATAGTTCCTGATGTTTCAAAAAATTCTTCTGGTATTTCGGGTCAGGCTACGGGCGAAAAAACAGACACTGGGTTGGATTTTGCTGATCTGTCTTCACAACAGAGAACCAAACTGGGCCTGATCGATCCTAATTTAGGAAGACAGGCGGTTGAGGAAGAGAAGTTGTCTTTCAAAAAGCAAGTTCATCAGAAGGCCGATATTGATAAATCATATGATACGCACAAGGATTTTATAGACTCCACTACAAGTTCTTATAAGTCATTTGAAACAGAAATGAAGCCCAGGATGCTTCAAATGCAAAAACTGAATAGTGAAGAATTAATAAAACCTTCATCCGCTGCTTTTTTGGAAAAAATGGGCATTCCACTTGGAGTTCTAGAAAATCCAAATAATGAATTATATTCTAAGCTTTCTCAAGATCTTCTAAAGGGGCTTCCTGAAAGCTATGGAAATCGAATATTAAAAGTAGAGGTTGAGAATTTTCTTAAAACTATTCCTACTTTGACAAACAGTCCAGAGGGTAGGCGAATGATCGCTTCTAACTTTTTGAAGTTAGGGGAAATGAAAGAGGTTTATTACAAAGAAATGCGTCGACAGCAAACAGAGTTGTTGGATAAAAATAAAAAGTTTCCGAAAGACTTTGAACAGAGGGTCTTTGATAATACCCTTCCGAGAATAAATAAACTCAACGAACAGTTTGTAAAACTTTCCGAAATCAAGTCTATTCCTAAAAATACCGTTCCATTTTTTAACCCTCAAGGAGACATTTCTTTCGTTCCTGCTGACCAGGAGCATTTAGACTGGGCCACTAAGAATGGAGGAGAAAGAATATGGTAGGGGAGCTGACTTGGGAGGATTTTTCTAATTCCGATAATGCTCCGCAGGTTGAATCTTCGGAGGGGGGTTCTAATGATACTACATGGGGAGATTTTCAGACTCCCTCTACTTATCAGGGGGAGCCCGATCCTACGCAAGATGAGTCAACCTGGGGTTATCTATTGAGACTTGCGGTATCTGGTATTAGCAGGGCCGGAGAGAGATATCTTGGCAGGTATGGAGATATAGAGAAGTTGGCCAAGATTGGTCTTTCTAAATTTCCTGGTGCAATGGGCTATCTTGGGACGGTTCTAAAAGAAATGGTTGGCCAGGAGGGCTGGGATCGGTTTTTGGGGCTAAATGATCAAATGCTTCCCACTTCCGAAGATGTAAAGGGATTAACAATGGCCGCTCTTGGCGACTATACTAATCCAAGAACAGAAAATGAGAGGAGATTTCAGGACTATGCCGCCGATTTAGGCTCCCACGCAGGGGGCAGAACCGGAACCCTCAGAACAACTCTAATTAATAGAGTCGGAATCCCAGTAGCCTCTAACGTCGCTAAAAACTTTGTAAAGGATTTGGGATTCGACGAATCGACTGGAGATTGGACAAAGTTGGCCACTATGACTGCCTTGTCTTTGCTCAATAATGTAAACGCCCCTGCCTATGCCGCTCAGTTAATGAATGAGGGAAGGGCGGGATTTGGTCCCAATGTTTCCGCTAATATACAGAGATATGAAAACAGTCTCAATAGGGTTGGCCGGGGGATGTACCAAGGAGATCCCAGAAGTGCTCTTGCTCAGCAGCAAATTGCAGGAATTCGCAATGATATCGCAAATGGGCAAACCTCCATGCGCGATTTAATGAATCGGTACGATTCAATTAATGCGGCTAAGCGTGATCGTGGGCTGTTTGAACTAGGAAGAGCTGACAGAAGGGCGGCGATTAGAAATATAGATCAGGTTAGAGATGCTGTCAGATCGGAAATTGAGATTCTGGGTCAGGTCAATCCAGATGCGTTGGCTTCTTGGCAAGGAGGAGTGCGTGCTTTCTCTGTCATCCACAGAAGTCAGGCTCTATCGAATGCTGCAAGTAGATTTATGAATAGTACTATGTCAAAAACAGCCGTAGCCACGTTATTTGGGGCTGGGGCTTTGAAGGCGCCACTAACGGCTTCTGGTGCATCGGTCGGAGCAAGCGCCTTATATAAGGGTGGACAGTTGGCATTTAGGGTTTGGAATGATCCAAATTTAGCCAATTATTATTGGAATGCCATGGGTGCATTGGCTCAAGAAGATGCTGCCCTTTTCGCTGCCAATTTTAACAAACTTAATGATGCATATGAAAAAAAATACGGAGAAAGTAAGCATAAGGGGTCCTTAAAATTATTATAAAAAAGATTTCCTAGCCGCGAGTTTCTAAATAAATAATAACTATAGAAAAAACCAATAATCCGATAAACATTTTAATCTTTGCTGCCATGTTGATATAATAGGTGAGCTTTAAATTCGGCATCTTGCTTCTCTATTTTTCCCTTGAATTCCGCGTCCTGTCTTTCCAATCTTCCGTGGAAATCCCTCATTTCACTCATGATCTCATTGTGAACCGCTCTAATAAGCTCTGAGTTTGCTCTTAGCTGTGTATCCATGTGACGTGCATCTGATCTAGATTCGGCTCTGTTCCAGACAAACAGGCCAAAAACGCCTATGAAAAATAACGCAAACTGAATCCAATCCATAAATCCCTTCTATTTTCCATAGAGCATATCATAGAGCTCATTTGCTGGTTATTCTAAACATTATTTTAAATTGATGGGGCGCGATAAAAAAGATCGCTCGATCATCAGCTGCGCCTCCTCGTGGTTCTTCATTGCGCCGTCTCTAGAAGAAGCTACTGCTTGAAAACTACGGAATTCATTTTGATCTTCTTGCTCTATGCGCCGAATGAATGTTTCAAATAGCATCGGAGGATTGTTTTTGGATTTGACGCCCACAAATCGGGTGGTGATCGTATATGGGCCCGATTGGGATTGCTTTAGAACTCTATTTGGCCCTGTCATTATTTTCAGCCATTCATTAAACGAAATTTCAGAGCCTTGCAAATCAAAATATTTGCATTCTAACTTAACTTTCATAGGGGAATTCTAACGATTCCCCATATTTTATTATATCTAAATCCTAAGACGACCCTTGAGTTCTTTCATCTTTTCATAGGCGTTCTTTTGACCAGATGGGGAAAAGTCTCCTCCATTGGAATAAGGAGCTGCCCCAACAGAAGACGGCTGATAGTATGGGCTTCTTCTATTGGCATCTATTTTTTCTTGAATGGACGGCTCTTTTATGGCCGGCTTGTCTATTCCCATGGCCTTAATATTTTCATATACTAACTTCTGCCTCTCGAAGCTATCGGGCATGCGGAGGATGTTTTCAGCAAGTCTTGGATGCTTATCTGCAAACTTCTGTACTACATCCGAAGACATCACTTGGTTGAAGTCTGAATTCTCTCTTAAGTAGGATGACTTTTTTTCGGCTTCGATCATGGCCGTTGCCTTAGCCTCTGCCTTTTGATCGATCTTCTCTTCTATATTTCTTTCAAATCTAGCGAACTTCTTTTCTAGTCTTCGATGATCAACATAGGGCTCATTAGAGTCATCGTCTTCATCATCAGACGATCTTCTCTGTGATATCAATTGTTCGGCTTTTGAGGCCTTCTCTTCGGCAGCTATTCTTGCCTGCCTTTCTTGTTCAAACTTCATTTCCAATTTTCGGAAATTTAGTTCCTTGTCATTTGGTTTTACTTCTGCTTGCGAAGTTGCTTGTGATGGTAGAGACATATTAAATCCTTAGCCTTTACGCCGGCTCGCGGTTATATGGATTTAATTGTGTGTAAACTAAAATATTTAATATAAGTCAAGAAAAGGAGTTTTCCATGAAAATCAACCGGCTCGATGCGCATGACCGCTTTCAGCATTTTACTAAGCAATCTTTTGATATATCGGAATGCTGTCAGGACTTAATCCGGCAACGGCCTTTTGGCGATGTTCCCTATCTATATATCTTCGCGCATCCTAGAACGGACGATGATGGCATTACTAAACGATTGCTGTGGCAGCCGCGTTTGACAAGGCCGAGAGCGCAGAGCAACTCTATGTTATTCAAGGCATATCCCAAGGAAGATATGATTAGGGTGATTTGGATGATTCCAGATCGTGCTCTATGGGATCAATATACTAAGGGCAAGATGATGGAAAATAAGACCATTTGTGATAGTATTTATCAATTCCAGAACAACTGGGCAAAGTTAGAGGAAAGAGATCCTGATGATTTGACCGATTTACAAATAGATGGGATATACAGGCAAATTGCGCGAAGTGCTAAAAAGTTCGACAGGACTCTATGATCATTGATTGCATATCCGATCTGCACGGCCATTATCCGGAATTAGAAGGCGGAGATTTGCTGATTGTTGCCGGGGATTTGACGGCAACGGATTCTGTCGAAGAGCACTCTAATTTTTATATGTGGTTAGTCTCTCAAAAATACACAAGGCGCATTTTTATAGCCGGAAATCATGATAATCGTTTGGTTGGACCTTGGCCGGGAAATACTAGAGGCCCATTTCGCGAAGACAAGACTTTCTATGATTTTGACTATCTTTGTGACTCAGGCACAGAATTCGAGTGGTTTGAAAATGAAGATACAAAGTGGGGACCGAAGCGTCTTGGAGGCATGGAAATTTGGGGCTCTCCATGGACTAGGCGATTTAAGGGGATGAATCCAGATTGCATGGCCTTCACATGTGAAACAGAAGAAGAACTTGCTGAGAAGTGGTTGACCTGTCCTTTAGATACTGATATAATGATCACTCATTCGCCCTTATATGGCATTTTGGATAGAACAGCCACAGAATCAGTTGGAAGCAAATCATTGAAATTTGCCGTACAAAAGATTAAGCCTTCGATTTTAATCTGCGGTCATATTCATGAATGCGGAGGGCGTATTGAGAAGTTTCAAGACACCTTGATCATTAATGCGAGTTATGTAAATGAATTCTATAGACCAATCAATAAACCAATTAGAATCGAAGGAGAAAAGGGGTCGTGGACGGTGATTTAATTTAGTCGGTGAAAGATTTGAAAATCTACTGGTTATTCGCCTTCATAGAAGAAAAAACCTTAATAGAGTTTGGGAATGTCTTTGCGATTGCGGAAAAACTACCTATTCTCCCACACGATACTTGAATTATGGATCTGCAAGAAGCTGTGGATGCTTAAAGGGCACTGGAATGCAAAAGCCTCAAGGAGTTGCAGCTTTCAATAAATTATATGGAAGATATAAAAGGCATGCCCATCAAAGAAATATTGAGTTTTATCTCAACCACCAGGATTTTAAAAACATTACCTCTTCGCCATGTCACTATTGTTTAAGTCCTCCATCACAAAATATGGGACTTTTTTACAAAAAAACCGGAGATTATGTTCACAACGGAGTGGATCGCGTGAATTCTAAAGGTAAATACGAATCCAACAATGTCGTTCCATGCTGTGGAATATGCAATCGAGCCAAACATACTATGGGTTATGACGAGTTTAAGGGAGGGATAAAGAGACTTGTGAACGCCTCTCATGTCAATGAACGTTACGAACCGGTTAATAAACCGATAAGGATTGAGCTATGATAACCAATTGTGATATGTGTGGGACGAAGATTGAAAATGGTGCTTGCGATTGTGGGCAATGGATTTCTGGAGAAGAGGTTGCCAATAACCCTATTAAAAAGGCTATGGATGAGTTTCATGATATGAAAAGATTTTCTATGACCGCCGATGCTCCCCATTTAGGTTGTGCTGTTGTATTTTTCAGGGGAGACTACAACGATACCCAGAAGGTTCAGAAGTTTATCTACTCAATGAAAAATAGACCTTATTATGATGGAGAAACATGAAACCGGAAATAGAGTCTGCTATCAACATGCTAAACCGAGGTCGCATTTCCTACGAAGAAGATCCATGTGAAAACAGAAAAGAGATGAATTTTTGTTTGGGAAACATCGTTTTGTTCTTGATGGGATCGGCTAACCCAGAAGAATGGGAGGTTTTTTTGTCATATCTAGGCGATTGGAGAAAGGATATGATGTCTGAAATTGAAAAATCTCAGTGACAAACCAACAAGGATTTAATTATAGAAAACGGAAAATGCATTTCAAACATAAGTGCCGATAAAACAAGACAACCCTTATGCGGGAAGGCAATAGCATTGGATTTTTGTTTTGTTTCCATAGATCACGCTTATTTTTGTATTAAACAGAACCTGAGCTTGGAAGTCTGTAGAGACTGTGTGAGTGAGGTACTGTGGATGTTTGAGGGGTGAGGATGAGTAGATCCTATGAAAAGTTATATGGGAGTCTTCATGAAATTCCCAATGAGAAATTATGGGAGTTTCTAGAGGAAAATGAATCAAGGGATACGGCTTTTCTGGCGATTGTTTGCTCGGAGGTTTTACGAAGGTCTGTTGCTGGTCGTGGTTGGAAATATAAGGACCCAGTTGAATAATAACATTGAAACCTTCGATCGCGCGCGTTGTAGGGGAACTTTTGAAAAGATTAGATCAGGTTTACTTTGAGTGATTCTCAATGCTCCTGGCCTTTCTTTTCACCCACATCTGCTTAGCAGCATGACTTCTGGAATTGGACGGCTCTGCTTCCACTATTGGAGAACTATAAAGAACGGCCGCTTCTAAGAATGTGACTCGCTCAGAAACTTGCTTTATTTCTGATTTGCATTCTTTAATTTCTATTTTGAGTTCTTTTATACTTTCGTCTATTCTATTGAATCTCTCGGTGACAAATCCCGTGAAGCTGCCCATCTTGAAGAACAGAATGATTGTTCCAATGAGACCGCCCGATCCGATTGCCAAAGATAGTATTTCATATAGTGTCATATTTCCCTCGCCAAGAGCGAATATGATACGTTAGACGGCATGTTTATGCAAGATTTTTAGGAGGAGTTTTGAGTTTTTTTGGAGGAAGAGGATTGCTATATGGTGTATAGCCGCCGCGCATTTTTCCAAGTTTAGCTTTAATACCTGTACCATAATGATCTCCCATCCCGAATTTAGTTTTTGGCACGTGAAATTGAGAGGGAGACGTTGCCTTACCCTTTTTCATCCACTTCCATAGTCCTTACTTTTCCTCTTGGAAGACATGCAACATCTTTCTTTGGATTTCCTGTATGACCAACGGGTTGTTTGTGGCCCACACCATGCGATGTTCCTGCCTCTACAAAACAACTGCTTCTCTCATCATATGCAGGAGAGGTAAAATCCCAGGGATTTTTTATTCTCTTAGTTTTGGTTCCGTCTTTGACTGGATCGCTAAAGCCTGTTTTCATGTTACCTCAAAATGGGGACAGACAGTCGAATGAGAGTTTTAGTCTCATTGAGATGTCCCCGTAAAATTAGTTTCTATATCCAACTTTATGAGGATGGGCCTTTGCCTTTTTAATCCCCATTTCTTGTTGGGATTTAATAGACTCGGTCGTATCTTCATATGTAGATAGTCCGCCGGCACCTTCTGCGCTGGATTCTTGTTTTGTATGTACGCCCATTGGCATTACCATATTTTTTCCAGCGGCTCCGATCCAGCTTGAGTGGTCATCTATCCTGCGGCCTGCCATATTGTCCTCCGGTGGCTTGTTTATTTTCTATTATACTATTCAAAAAATGTTTTTCAACAAATTCATTGTCCTTGAGCTTGGCCCCCAAGTATCTGACTCACAAATTTGTTAGAGTCTGCGTTAATTTGAGCCCTTCTTTTATCCATGCCCTCTTGAAATACTTGATCTGATTCCATTTCTCTGATTTGAGACATTTCTCTTTGTAGGTCATCTTGATCCAATCCAGATAGAGTTGCCAGGGCATCTGCGATATCTTTGATAGCCTTGGCCCTATTCTGAGCCACTTCGCTAAGCCTCTCCTCATATAATCCAATATCACTCTGCGCTCTTCCATGACGCTCCCTTGCCGTGGCTATCTGGGCGGCTGTTTTGGAGTAAAGATCCTTGATTTTAGCTTCTTCCAAAGCGTGCTGAACATTAGTAGTATGCTGCTGGATTTCATTGGCTTGTTGCTCCTGTTGTTGTAAATAAGGAATGATTTCGCCTTTCCCTGTGATGTTGAGTTTGGGAATAATCATGGAAGCAGGAAATACTTCTCTTTGGAATCGTTCATTCATGTCGAGCATCTGCTGTGCTTGTAAATTCTGCTGAGTTGGTGTCATGTCCGATTCTTCTACTATCACCTGGTATTTTGAGAATATCTGCGAGTAGAAATATGGAGAGGGTTCTTCTCCTATTAATAAACCCACTTTGGCTGCGTTCCAGGTATGCAATGCTATTTGAAGAAGCTTATCGCCCAGTAGCATGTCGGAATAATCCCATTGATCAAAGTACTTCTGGAATACCATCAAGTTGGCTGCCTGTTTGAGTAGGACTGTTAGGCTCGAGGCCTGTTTGTCTTGTTGTGCAGACCAATTCTCCATGTTGATCCCAGAAGTAGCATATATTAGATCGGCAAATTGTTGCGCGAGGGCCATGTCAGATTCGGGAACTCCGCTTGGGATGAGTTTTTCGCAGTCTGTCATCTCGTATCCTTCATTGATGATGACATCCCACCCTTGCCCCGATTTCTTAAGATTATCTTCGTTAGCAACTGCGCCTACTTTTCTTTTCCAGCCTGCATTAATTGTCGCAGAAGTTATATCATTGTTTGTTATGACTTTGTAATTAAAAAGAAATTGAGGATCGCGCATAGTTCTAACTAATCCTCTACATCTTAAATCATAGTAATTGTTGTGAGGTTCATAATTCCAATAATAAGGAACAAATGGGCATCCGTCGAATCCTAGGGGATTGTCGCCCTGGAACATGAGTTGATCATTTAAAACAACGGCAAGTTTCCAACATGGCGTGTCGACGGTGACTTCTTCCATATCATCGATGTGATATAGAATTTTCTCGAGCTGTGCATCGCCGCCTGCATAATCAAAGAACTGATTTCGTTTTCTACTGTATAGACGCTTTTTCTTCTTCTTCCACTTATACCAAACATACGAAAGCACCATGAGGTCATTGCGCGCCATGTTGTAATTTTCAGGCAGGAAATAGAAGCTTCCATATCTTTGTGGAGTTCCGGCCATGGGTGCGATGTTCTGTAGTTTATCGGGAAATCTGCTCTCGGCTTCATGTTTGGATATGTATTCCTGGCACCATACGAATTGGGCGTCGCTCATGTCTGGATTTCTAAAATAGGGATCTACTAGGAATGAATTGTATTCCCATATTTTTGCTTTTAGATCGCCTTGAGCTTGATCGCTCCCAGTAAAATCCAGATAGGGTTGTAATAGAACCATCCCAGATATGGCGGCGAGTTCTTTGGCTTTAGATTTTTGCTCATGTATACCCCCGACGTTGGCGCAATGTGTGATGAGCTTTGTATATTGATCTGTGGTTTGATTATCTCCCCCTTCTGTGGCCTGATACATGAAGCCTTTTCTATGTTGCCTTTCGTATCCGGTAATAATGTTTACTGGCTGTTGTATGAGGTTGAAATAATACTGGTTGTAGCTAGATGTGGGAGAAAAATTGAAGTATCGGTTTACAAAAGTCTGACTGCCGGCATAGAAAAGTGTGTCAATGTTGGATTGAGTCCATCGACTTTGCTCGATTGGCTGAAATTTTGAGTACAAATTGTCGAGCCATTGTCTAACATTTCCTTGATTGGGCTCTAAGGCGTTGTTCCAAGGGGGGTAGTAGAAACTAATGGGAGCCTCCTATCATAATAGGCCAAAGATAAACTAAAATATTTAATATTACAATATTACCTAGGTATGGAGGGTAAATTTCGCATGTGGTATTATCTATGCGAAAAAGGGAGGGATTATGGATTGGAATGTGTTTTGGACGGCTGCCGGGGTCGTGGTTGCCTTGGGTTCTTTAATCGTAGGATGTTTTAAATCCTTGAGTAAGGATATTAGACAAATAGACCAAAGATTGATTGTTGTTGAGACTGTTTTGTCTATGATGGGAATGCCAACAAAGCCCGGGAAAAAAGACTGAATTGTAGATTTCGCCCAGGCTTTTTGTTCTGCTCTAAATGTCGCATTAAAAACTCCTATATTTGTTTTGCATGTATTCCTGAGGATTGTGCGTCGGTGTATAAATAGACACTTTGTGTGTGGCAATAGCATATCTCAGGGCGTCGACTGAATGGTCATCTTTTTTTAGGGGTTCGTCCCATCCTTTTTCCGCAGCCTTATTGTCCCATACATAGCTCTGTATTTCTCGTATTGTGTTCTTACATTCCTCACAAACGAATAGATTGCCTTTTCTCATCTCATCGGTAACGATTTGAATGCCGTTCTCTACGTCATTATTGGCATCTACTATATGTAGTCCTTTTTTTCTGAGTTCTAGTTTGAAGGATGCTGCGCTGGGATCGACATATATTCCTTTTATTGAGTATGGCTCTAAGAATTCTACAAGATCATTTGCAAGTTCGGAATTGGTCTTCTGCCTTTCCATCTTTTTTGAATCCCAGTAATACTCCTTTTCCACCCACATTTTCTTGCCTTCTTGGGTATTTCTTCCTGTAGATACTCCTATTAGAAGGCAGCAAAAAGCATTTATAGTCCCATAGTCAATTCCGACTATCCAATAGTCTGCTCCAGGCGGTCTTCTATATGTGGTTCCAGGTATTACGTGCATTTTCCTATCAAAGAAATCAAAAATCGCTCCTTCTGCTACGCACCAGATACCTAAGTAGTTTCTTTTGTAAAAAAGGCCTGAAGAGCTGTCCCGAATGCGGTCCTTGAACGATTGAGTAAGATAAGGGTTGTCATCGATGGTAAAATGAAGGGAATAGTAGTTCGGATCTCCTGCTTCTGCCTTGTCTATCCATTGTTTTAGCTTATGACCAGGATGGCTCGGATTCATACTGGCAAAGCCCATGGAATGGGGCTCGGATAGCCGGCTGTCAATCATGTCTATTACAGACTCGGGATATAGGGTCATTTCGTCGCCGTAGAATAGGGAAAAGGTTTTCCCCTGTATAGAGCCAATAGCTCCCTCGTCCTTAGCTCCTAAGGTAGAAATAGTCTTGTCTTTGAACTTTAGCTGTCTTTTGCCGGGCGCCCAGCTTAAAAATGGCCGATATGCGGCCAGGGGATTATCTTTACTGGCCTCTAGTAGTAAGCGTACGGCATTTTGATAAATCGTATCCGATGTATGGCCGATCATCCATATTTTGGAATCGGGACACCTTTCTACTGCATCCATGAATGCAAAGAGGGTTCCTACCGTTTTTCCGGCCCTTACAGACCCATGAGCCAGGTTCCATTTCCTTGTGGAGTTCAATATAAATTCAAGTTGCTTGTCGGAAAGTATCTCTTCGTGCATATAAAAGATTTTAATATATGCAAAGGAAGATAAATGGAAGAGCCAACTTTAGATAGAGACCAAAAAATGCAAATGCTTAAAAACATGCTAGAGAATCTAGAAGGGCTGCCACAAGGGGCTATGCTCTCGATGGTAACTCATTACGATCTATATTCGTTCATGTTGATCGTCTATTCGATTTTGGATGATCGTGCAAAGTAAAAATTTTATTTAACATTAAGGATGTATGGGCTAAATTTTGATTATACAAGGAGTTTGCCCATGTCCATCGGTTTTCCTCTTAATCAAAATGCTTATTCTCAAAGTGCGGGCATTACCCCGATTAATCATACTGTCCTTTTTACGGTTGACCCCGGGCCTGCTACTATTCAGAGCAGCTCTGGCATCTATCAACCAGGCCAATTCCTTTTAAACATATCTAACGGGAATCTTTGGTACTTGAGGGGATATACCGCTTTCAATGGCGCAATGTCGGCAAATTGGGTTCTCATTACGGCAAGCGGCTCTTCTTCTACTTTTACGAATGTCATCATTACAGGAACTCTGAATGTCACGGGGCTAACGACTCTGGGCGCTTTGACTCAGTCCGGCGCTTTGAATATGAATACGAGCGCTACTCCGCAAACTACAAATATCGCGACGGGTGCCGCAGTTCAAACAGTAACCATCGGCTCTACTAATACAACTTCCAGTATCTCTCTTGTTGCAGGCACAGCCTCTTTAAGCGGGTCTTCGTCGGCTGGCGGTTTTAGCTTGGTCGGTTCTTTGGGTGTTACCAATAAGGTCACTTTTGGTATTCCAGGCGGCGGATTAAATTTCGCAGAGGGCGTAAATGGATGCTCTGGTGTCGCAACCTTAGCCGGCGGAACTGTCACCATTTCTACCAATGCTGTCGCAACAACTTCTAGAATCGAACTGAGTAGACAAAGCATTAATGGTTCTACTGCGCTTGGTTCTCTTTCCGTCGGCACGGTTTCCGCCGGCACGAGCTTCGTAATACGCGCGGTTGATCCTGGTACACCTGCAAACTTGATAGCTGGTGATACATCTATCGTGTATTGGCAAATCATACAAAGTTTTTAGGGAGTAAATATGACGTCCGGATTCGTAACGCCTCAAGGTGCAATTGCGATTGGGCTGCCACAGGGGTCTATTGCTGCAGCAAGTGTCACTAGCAGCTATCAACTCGTCGGGGTTATTTTCGGCTCTCCTGTTTTACAATTATGGATTTATAACTCTATGGACCAAGATGTACAGATTTCTTGGGATGGAGTAAATGATAGGTTGGTACTTCCATCCGGAGGAACTTATATCACCGATGCTCATGCTAACTGCTTTATCCTGCCTGGTAATCAAGGAGTATATATCAAAACCCTAACTGCATCTCCTACCACAGGGAGCCTGTACTGCGGGGGTTTCACCTATTAATGACCAATACGACAACTCCTAATCTTCTTTATTCGGCAAATTCTGGGAGTTCATCGTCAAATCCTTTTATAGATGTCTTTGAATCTAGGAATCCAACAACTAATGATGTCAACTATCCTATTCAGAAAAAATGGACTAACACTTCTACAGGAGAATTTTGGGAATTAATTCGTTTCACCTCTTTTAATGGCCACCTTCAGGCTATTTGGCTACAGATCGGAACTTCTGTCGTATCTATAGAATCTCTTATTGGCAATGACTCTGTTGCGGTTGGTCCCGATCCATCCAATGACATCTTTTTAGTTGGTGACGGGACTTTCATCAAGACTGTGGGAAATTCTGGCACTTTTACGATGACGATTGAACCGGCATCGGGGTTGGCTACACAATACACGGGGAATACAGGAACCGCTGCTGCATCTGCAAATAATTTAAATCTTTTGGGATCACAGGGTATTTCCTCCACTGCGTCTGGAAGCACAGTGACCATGGTGGGACAGCCAGCCAAGGCTGCAAGCTCTTCTAGTTTGGCAAACCTTGGTGTAGCAAGTTTTAACAATGCGGACTTTACAGTTGATGGAAATGGATTTGTGAGCTTTTCGGCCGATACGCCTTATTATTCGCTTACTCCTTTTATTGTAGGCCCAGATGTTCACAGCCAATTTACCACAATTCAATCTGCAATCACTGCCGCTACTGCGCCCGCTACCATTCGGGTAAAAGCAAAGAATGGAAATTATGTAGAAAATTTGGTCATGAAGCCTGGAGTAATTGTTACTGGAGATACAGGCGTTGTAATACAGGGTAAAATGACCTTTCCTACGGCTGGATCTTATGAGGTGGATGGATGTACATTGATTACAAATGGGGATTTTGCTGTTTCTGTTTCAGGATCAAATGCAATTATTGCCGCTTTTTATGAATGCACGATCAATGCTACAGATCATATAGCCCTTGATCAATCAAATTCGAATGCAGGTACTCTTCTATATATAGAAAATTGTAATGCAAACATAATAAACACAGGATTGGCTCTTTATTCACATACTGGAGTTGGGGTTTTAAATTTTTTTAATTGCAATATTTCGAATTCAGCGCTTTCAACAACTCCGTCTGTGAATTCAAGCGGTACCGTTTCTTTATTTTATAACTTTATAGCTATAGCAACAAATACTTCTTCTACGGGGTCTTTGGCCGCCGAATTTTGTAATTGGGATACAAGCGCAGAAAATATTACTCCTTTGACTAGTGCTGGAAGCGGCTTGATCACTTTAGTCCAATGTACCATATCTTCTGGAACTGCTTCATGCGCTTCTAGTGGAGTTGGAACAACTATCAGTTTATATAATTCTTCGTTTTTCACTACTAATACACATGCCATAACGGGGGCAGGTGTTGTTGGATATTCTGGGTTATCTATTCCTTCAGGTGATATCAACACCACTACAGTAAACAAACTTAATTTTTATGCAGGGACGGTAGTACCATGAGCCAATATTATAAAAACGGAAACGGAGGCGGTGGAGGAGGATCTGGGAATGTGACGGCATCGATCACAACCACGAACGCCACTCCTACAACTATTCTAACCTTCCCCCTAATCCCAAATCAAACACTAACCCTAAATGCAACGATTGCATGTTATGGGCCCGCTGATCCTTCTTCGTTAAATGGTTCTCTGGTCGGCGGAGGATATAGAGGCCCTACAGGCGGTGCGATAGCGGCTATGCCTGTCTATATTAATCAGATTGAAACACTGGACTTAACCACGGCTACATTTGGAATCGTTGCCTCGGGAAACAACATTCTCATTCAGGTTACCGGCCAAGCCGGTCTTACATTGGATTGGAAAATTGTTTCTTTGTTTGTCTATGTAACTTAGGAGTAAAATATGACCTATGGTTTTGATAATGGCGCAATCACGGCAATAGGGGGAAATCTCCTAGCAGAAACGATATATTATACTAATACACCAACCAATCCCAATGAACTTGCCACAAAAGCCTATGTAGACTCAGTAGCTCAGGGGCTGACAATTCAAGCTGCATGTTTTGCGGGTTCGATAGCCAGTTTAACTGTAACTTATAATAATGGCACCGCTGGCGTTGGAGCTACGCTTACTAATGCAGGCACTCAGGCTACGTTCTCTATTGACGGAACTACTCCGGGAACTACGCAGCGCATTCTCATCAAAGATCAAATTTCTCAGTTTCAAAATGGTATTTATACAGTAACAAATGTTGGCTCTGGAGCAACTAACTGGGTGCTTACCAGAGCTACTGACTATGATACTCCCGCTGAAATTAATCCTGGCGATTTGGTGATTGTCAATAATGGGACCGTAAATACCAATACCTCTTGGCTTCAGACCTCAAATGTTACTACGATCGGCACAGATCCCATTACATTTACTCAATTCACAGCGAACCCAGCCACTTTTTTAAAAGTCGCCAATAACCTTTCGGATGTTGCGGATGCTCCTACTTCGGCAACCAATCTCGGCCTTGGCACGGGAGATTCTCCAACATTTGCGGGGATGACAATTACGGGAACGGCTACGGCAGGGGTAGCTTTTTCTTCCAATAAATTTTCTCTGACAGGATCTTCTACGGGGATTATTTCTATTCTTCCTCAAGCAGCCGCGGGAACATATAATTTCAATCTCCCTATTACACCTGGATCAGCCGGCGACATCTTGACATCGGGCGGAGGAGGAGAAAGCCCAATGACGTGGACTCCTGTTTCTACTGGATTTGTGACTAGCATTACAGGAACTGCAAATGAGGTTCTCGCTAATGGTTTATCGGGGTCTGCTCAGACAGGCGCCGTAACACTCACAACTCCTCAGGCTATAGGAACGGCCTCTAGTCCAACTTTTGCATCTCTTACCCTTTCTTCTCCTCTTACCGGCGCTAATGGAGGAACGGGAGTAGCGAATACGGGCCTTACTATTAATCTAGCCGCAGGGGCTGTGGGCAAATATTTAGCAAGCGATTCCAGCGGCAATGGCGCATGGGCAACTTTATCCGGCTCTACCGTTACAACTTTGACGGGAACAGCCAATCAAGTGCTTGTCAATGGAACGTCAGGAACTCCAACCAGCGGACCTATCACTCTAACCCTTCCTCAGAGCATCGCAACCAATTCATCGGTGACGTTTGGAGGCGTTACCTCCGGTATTTATGCAGCGTTAACCAACTCTGCAACTACTTCTGCTACTTCTACGACTCCCGGTTTTTATATACAAAATAGTAATACCACAACTAACAATTGGATGGTCTTTGAGTTTGTATTGCCTAGCGCTAACCCGGGTGCAATCATCGGCGCGCAAATTACCAACCAGTCCACAAATCTCGTAGATCTTGTATTATTTGGGCGCAATAATTCTACTGGAGTAGTCGAAGGATTAAGGCTTGTTGGTGCTACCAATACAATCGTATTAGCCAATCCTTTGCCGGCTGCATCTGGGGGCACTGCGAACGCCTTTACGGCCTTCACTGGACCTGCAACCTCAGTTAAAACATTCACTCTTCCTAATGCATCTTCTACTATTCTAACCGATAATGCGCCTGTTACCCCCGCACAGGGAGGAACCGGAGAAACTACTTATGTGATCGGAGATCTATTAGTTGCGTCTTCTTCTACTGTACTTAATAGATTGGCTGCTGTCGCAACGGGTAATGCTCTTATTAGCACTGGCATAGGATCTCCTCCTGGATGGGGGAAAATAGACCTTACTAATACTGTCACAGGGATATTGCCGCTAGCCAATGGAGGAACTGGGACTTCGACAGCATTTACACAGACAGCGGTTATTTTTGCAGGGTCTGGTGGGGTATACACTCAAGATCCTTCCTTTTTTGCATATGATTCAGGAAGCCACAGACTATCTATTGGCACTAATGCCTTCCTCAGCGCAATAGCCCTATATGTAAAGGGAATAAGCGGAGTTGTTAACTCTACTATGGCTTTAGATGCTCCTTCCTCTACGGCAAAGGCAAGCATCCAGATGTTAAATGCTGGAGCTGTCAAATGGGAATTAGGTAAAAGCGTTAATGCCGGGGCCGATGACTTTGAGCTTTTCGATACCGTGGCCGGAAGTGTTTGTTTGACCGTTACGACAGGTGGCAATTTTACAATTGGAACCAATACATCTAGTCAGTTATCTCTTAATGCGGTAACAAGCGCGACGGCGAGTATAGGAGGGATAATTCCTCCTGTTATGGTTCAAGGATTTATCGATGTAATTATTAATGGAACACACAGAAAAATACCTTATTACGCAAACTAGGAGGCTGTATGGCTATAGCGGATATTGAAAAATACTTCACGGTGATTTCAGAATGGGACAATTGTATAGACTCTGTAAACAACATGGTAAATTTTGCCAACTCTTGCCTGCTCTATATGCAGGTGATTCTTGCAGATCAGAATTTTATCGCAAATGCATCTGTTCAGGAGTCGCAATATATAAATAGTCTACAAACCTTCATACAAAATTTTGTAGCTCAGATTCCTTCTAATCCCAGCAAATAAATTTTATTGTATAAAATTTGGGCCATTTGCTACGGTGACTTTTTAAGGATAAATTTTTTATTTTAGGAAAAAAATGAAAAGAACAATCGTATTGCTCACTGAAGAAAACAAACAATTGCTTAGTCAGGCCTTAGACTGTTTATGCAAACAAGGCGGCCTGCAAGTCAACGAATCTGTCTTCAGGTTTAGACAATTTATTATCGACGAAGATGTTCCAGAACAACCAAAGGAAATCGCATGAAATATTTTATTGCATTAACATTGAGTTTTCTTCCCGGATGTGCTTGGTTACAGAGCCATCCCGATGTGGAGAAGGAATTAGAGTCTGTAGGTGAAGAATTGGTGAAGGATGGTCTTCAAGTTGCAGAAGGGGCGATTGCAAAATAATGATGAAGACTTTTTTATTATTTGTTTGTCTGCTTGGATGCGACGAGCCTGAGCCTGAATATGTTGATCCTATTCCTTCTGCACTCATTTGTTGCTAATATGGATTACGTAACCTGGATCAGTGTGGGGCTCTCACTCGGACTTATAGCGCTCTATTTTTATATCTGTATGAATGAGCCTAGGAATCCTGTTTAGGAGGCTGTGGCGTTTGAGCTAATGCTTGCGGCATGATTCCTCTCATGATTAAAACGGTCTTCATGATAAATACTTCTTCTTTCAAGGAAGCCATATCCTTTCGGATATCGTTAAATTGGCCATTCATCCAAAGAAAGGATGAAAATATCGCACTCAAAATCAAAACGGTATCTGTATGTTTCTTAAACCAATCCATAAACCCTCCAATTCCCCAATAGGTTATAACATCTACGACTCTTCCTATCCAAGGTATTTTCTCCAATCGTCCGATTTCTGAAGCCCGCTTGTTTCAGCTCGTTCCATGATAACAATGAAACAGTCCTCGCAAGTCAAAGCCCAGTCGTTTTCTCCCGGGAATAGGCCTTCTCTTTCTTTGATTGCCTCATCGTCCGTTCTGCCCATGTGAAAAGTCCCTTGACAGAGGGCGCATATGAATTCTTTATTTTGATCAATAATTTCCATTACGTCTGATAACATCCGTTCTTATCTTGGGTAGCCAAAGCGCGAGGAAAAGTGACGGGCACCATCGTCTATATCATCTCTTTTTTTCTTCAGTTCTCCATAAAGAACTTCATAATCGTCGGGGTCTTTCTTTTCTAAGCCTTCCAAATCATAAAATTCGTCGTCGTCCATCAACTTAAACAGAATTTTTCCTTTATATCCGGCGGGGGGCGTTAGCTTCTGCCACAATTCTGGGGCAATCTTTATTAGGCGCGGGCAATATGGAAGAGGAAGCCATATATCCCTAATTCGATATGCAACATAAATATCCCCCTTGTGGAAGCAAACCACCTTCGTTCCTTGTGGAGGAAGAACTTCTGAAGCTGAAATCCACTCAGTCATGTCTTTATGCCACTCCCATTACGTCTGATAATAGCCATTATGTTGTAAAGATCAATCTTCGATGATATGGATGGCATCCAGCATATCTCCGAAATCCAAGACGCCCTTTACCATGAGCCGTTTGATTATCTTAAGGGCATCGGATCTGGTACATTTGAATTTTTTGACTATATTATCGATGTGAATTTTTCCGTTTTGTTCAAATTCCAGCTTCACGATTTCGTATAGATCTTCCTTAGTGGCCGCTTTTTGATTTGATTTTATTTTAGACTTCTTCATTTGGTCCTCGATATCTTTCTAAACCAAGAACTTCCCCGCATTTTTTACATTGTTTAAGAATCTTGGGCTTGTGACCCATTTTTTTTGCTAAGTCGGACAGTTCAAAATGATACAATTCAAATGTTTCGGGAATCTCCCATATGTGAATAATTCCACAAGAGCACGCTTTTCTTTTGTAAAAAGCGGGAAGGGGAATTTCCACTTCATGAAAAATTCCGAGATCGTCAATCACAAGATCTGGAGGATTTTTACGATAGTATTCATTTAATGGCTCATAATCCCCAGTTTTGACACCCTGCGAAAATAATTTCACCTTCTCTTCATTTTTATTCATAGGCACTCATAGGACGAGAAATTATACACCTGTAACATAAAAATTCAGATGCAAATGTCAAGTTTCCATCTTCAGATCCGCATTTCTCACAAATTCCCCTAAAGGGATCTTCTTTTAATAAAGCATCACTTAGATAAATTGGAAAACCTTTTGCATCCGTGGGATTTTTTTCCATAACACCCCAAACTTATGCAAAAGGTTTTTATGTATCAAGTTAGAATTTTCCAGCACTCTGAAGAAGGCTTTCTATATTTTTCTAAATCGACTGCTTTCAATTCAGGAATGGCTTCATAGTCTACTCTTCCTTTCACTCGCTGGCTATAGACCTTTATTTCTCCTATCCTAGACCTAGAGTGAGAGACCTTTTCCAGAATCTTCTTTCTAAGGAGCTCTTTCTCTTTTTCTAGCTCTTTTACCTTCCCATCCACTTGTTTATACGCTCTGGAGAAGATCAACGCGTCTGGATCATCTAATTGCACGAAATCCTTGTCAGAAAATGGTGGCGGATCAAACCTCAGAAATCTCTCGTAGAATTCTTTTTCCTTTTCTATCAGGATATTAATATATTCTTGATCCCTTTTTACCCAGATTGGCTTGCCAACACCGTCATGCCAACTAAAGTACACCACGTCTGGCGCTCCTGATACCATCATTTGATGCTGGAGTTGTGGAATGTAGTATTCTGGAATAAACTCATGACAGCCTTTTCTAGGGCACTTAATCTCTATTATTGGGAACGCCGCTGTTTCGTCATAACCGTCTAGGCTGGCCATAGCAAATTCATGTTCTATGGACTGTATGCAGACAGGGACATGGAATGTCCCATGATGCTTGTTAAAGTAATCTCTGGCTGTTGATTCTTGATCTCTTCCTCTTTTCATGTCTTCATTATCGGGAGTTTCTGTCTGATTAATTTTTTTTTCAAATAGCTGAAGAGGTGTGTTGAAACCAACTCCCATAATATCTGCGGCTTCGGAGGACCCGATTTTTAACCATTTGTACTTTTTCCATTGTTCAGAACCCTGAACAAGGTCTAACATTTTAAATGAACGCATATCATATTCCTTTTGTTAAGCCCCTAGTTGAAGCTGGGGGCTTTTTTTAGTTTATAAAATCGATATCAAAATCTTTTTCGGTTGTTTCTTTCTTCTTTATCATCTCGTTATGTTTAACGATAGCCTCTTTCAAAGAGTCGAATTTTTTTAAGTCTAGCTCTTCAAAAGACCTTATTTTGAAAAATTTGTGCAGATTTTGACGATATTCTTCATCTTTACCAATTAATCCTTCTATCTGTACTGCCTGCTGGATAGATATTTTTTTTATTTCGCCCGTAGATTGGTCTAGAATTTCGACATCAGCTTCAGAAATTTCCTCCTTTTTTTCGACTTCTTCTATTTCCCCATGTACATAAGCCCTATCTGCGATGTCTGGAAAAAGCCTTCTTTTGAGCTTAGAGATGCATCTAGCAAATAACATATCATCTGCATATTTCTCATATCCTCCGGCTCCTTTGATCAATCCAGCTTTCCTGGCATCTTCGATGGTAAAAGTGCAGAGGTAGCCTTCTCCCGTATCTTTCCTGATCCCTTGAATAATACAAGAATTTGAATCGCATTTCTTTATCTCAACTTTGTGACCAGCCTTCCTGATAAGGCTATTCATTAGCTCGGCGGACATCGTGATTTTTCCCATCACATTTTGCATTCCCCCCATAATTGCCGTGACTACTGGAACGCCTATTTCCTTGGCATATAATGCGATCATGACGATTCCGGCATGCCCGCCAAGCTTGTCAAAATATTTTGAATCTACCGCTGTCTTGGCGATGGTTTGAATGATGCTCAACTCTTCATGAGTTGGTATCAGAGATTTGTCTGCTTGCATAAACCCTCCATAGGTTTTTGTTTTAAATATGATCGAAACATATCATTTATCCCAAAAAACTTGCAAGAAAAATGATCAAAATGATACATTTTTTGTAAACGAACACATAGAGGAATCATGGATTTAACTTCACTTCTAACAATCGTTGCCTGCATGTTCACCATCTTGGGTGTAATGATTGGTTTATTCCTTTATTTAGCTAATAAAATAGATTCTTTCAAAACCGAAATGTCTCAAGAAATGAGAGATTTCCACGGCAGGCTTTGTGCCATTGAGGAGAAGAACAGAAAATGAGATTAAAGGAATGGTTATTTAAAAAAGAAATGACGACTCGTAGACTTGCCCGCTTATTAGAAGTTTCCGAGGCTCATCTCTACGGAATTGTTAATGGGAAAAGGTGGCCCCACAAGCGACTTTCAGAAAAAATTGAGAAAGCAACAGAGGGGCAAGTGAAGGCGACTGCATTAAGAAGGAAAAAAAGGAAAATCACTCAACAATCTTAATATTGTCTTTATAATTACAAAATCTGCTTTGAGTTTAACTTTCGTTAGGATTAGGATTTAGATTAAATAAAAATGCCCCCGACCTACTACAGACGAGGGCAAGAAAACAAAACGTTCTTTAGCCGGAACGGTTCTATATTACAAGAGACCGGAATTAAATCCATCTTAAGTAAATAGTTGATAAGCCGTCAAGTGGTAGGTCGGGGTCTTCAAAAAAAAGAGGACCTATGAAAGTCAATCTAGACCAACAGCCACTAAGCTTCTTCGCCAGCGCCTATCTCAAGCTTCACGGATACCGACGAAAAATAATCCAATACCTTCGATTCCAATACAAAGTAAACAAAACTAACGTATTTCCCTCTGTCCGCAGAATTGCAGAATTTGCTCGCTGCTCTGAAGAATGCGTTCACAAGTTCTTTCAACATAATCAAAATTTAAATCATTTATTCTTCAAAAAACAAGCAAGATATGCCGTTAATGGCAGACAGACGAGCAATGTTTATTTTATCAATAAAAACTTAATTAACGCCTTGGAATGGCTTTCAATCTACGGATTTTTGAACGCGCCTAAGAAAAAAATAAAGGAGATCATTTTATCTATGGAAAACCAGCAAAAAGTACACCCTCCCCTCCCACAAAAAGTACACCCCTTGACTAAAGATTCTTCTTATAAAGAGAAACTCCCGGAGTACTCTTACATAAATCCCCAAATCAGGAAGATAAGAATACCTGAAGAGGATCAGATTATGCTCTCCAGATACCCAGAGTTTGCCATAACAGAAGCCATACAGGACATTCTTTGGTATAGGGAGAGGGGAAACAAGATAGACAAGCCTGTAGATCTTCTTAGGTCTAGAATCAATCATCACGTAAATAAGCGATTGAAAAATAATATTTGACACGCTAAACGGAAGGAATGGCAATTCTTTCTAATGAAAAGGTCGTGGCTGCTCTTCAAAAGCTCAAGAAAAAAAAAGCGAGAGCGATACAAAGGTGGAAGCTCGTAGGTGACAACCTCTGCTTTTTTAGATCTAATTGGGAATACAAATATGCATGCTATCTCCAATGGCTCAAAAGCAATCGACAAATCCAGGAATGGCAGCATGAGCCGAGAACATTTTGGTTTAAGGGGATTAAAAGGGGATGTGTTTCTTATAAGCCAGACTTTTACGTCCTAGAGCTTGATGGAACGCATACATGGGTTGAGGTAAAGGGATACATGGACAATAAGTCCAAGACGAAAATTAAGCGGTTTGCGAAGTATTTCCCAGAAGAAAGGCTTACGGTCGTACAAGGAAAATGGTTTACGGGCATTGCGCCCAAGCTCAAGGGCTTTGTTGTAGGATGGGACTAACTCAGATATCTAAAAAAGATTTTTTTAAAAAAAAGCCACATTACAAAGAAGATGGACGTTTTGAGGGAAATTATTACTGCGATTGTCGAACTCGGAACCGAAGAAAATGGTTATGGCGTAAGAAGCATGGCAAGCCACAGGACATGTCAGAGGTGCAAGTGGACGAATGCAGGCCAGGGCAATGGATATTTTGAGGCCTGGAGCTATCCAAGGGGATATCCATTGTGCGATGAGTGCCATTTATTATATCAAAACTTAAGGGGACGAAGTGAAAAAAAAAGAAACGAAAGTAGGAAAAGTGATGAAAGAGTTCAAAGAAGGGAAACTTCATAGTGGCTCAAAGAGCGGGACTGAAGTTAAATCCAAGCCACAAGCTGTTGCGATTGCGCTAAGTGAAGCAAGAAAATCCGGCGCGAAGATTCCTAAAAAGGGGAAATAATATGCCGGACTATGAATGTCTATTTGCTTATGCGGCCTTTTTAACCTTCTTGTTCTGGAATTTGTCTCTACAGAAAAAGCTCAGGGAACTTAGTGATTTCCATGAGGAAATGGCCCGCGAAACTGTGCTTTACAAGGAAAAAATCGCAAATCAGTTATGCGCAAATCGAGATCGGATCGGCCTAGCTTTTTGCAGAATCCAATTGATGCTAATGGAGTCAATTCGTGAGAAAAAAAGCGAATGCAACAAAAACAAGAAAAGGCAAGCTTAAAGGAACCGATTGTGAATTATTGCCGCATTTGGGATTCCTTCTACACTCGGAAAAAAATATGGAAGTCTCCAAACCTTCCTTGCGAAGATCCGGCGTGCGAATTTTGCGTTGGAAAGCCGGACAAACATCCGGAGGATTGCGCATGCTTAAAAGACTAGGCGCTACAGCATTGGAGGTTGCGATAATCGTTTTCGTTGCAATATGCGTGTCACTGGCCACCATTAAGGCCTTAGAACTAATATTTGATTAATAGGAAAAAATGGATAAGAAAATGAGAAAAGAGGTTGGAAAGCCTCTTAAAAAAGCAGAGAAGCTCGTAAAGAAAGCAGAGAAGTCTAATGCCAAGCTAGCCAATTACGATGAGAAGGTTAGAGATCCCGAGATTGCCGCCTACAAGAAGATGAAAAAGAAAGGCCGCTAGAACAACTCCGATTGTTTCGGATCTCTGAACCTCTTGGGCCTTTTCTTTCTCTTCAAAAGGAAATCCACCTGTCGCTGCATGATGCCGAGCTTCGCGAATAGGCACTTTCTCACGCTGTCATGCCTGCGATTCAGCTCCCATATCCAAAAGTTCAGCTGCTCCCTTTCTGTCATCTCAGGCGGAAGGATACTATTGTTGAATATTCCGTTCGATTCTACTTCTATCATATTTACATTAAATATTTATGTTGATACCAAGAGAGGATGCTGCATTCTTGTGAAGACCTAATCTGCTTTGTTTCCATGATCATGGGCACTTTTCTTATCGTTATCGCTCTTTTCTTTTTGTAATATTTCAGATTCATTAAACCAAAGCCGTATCAGCTCCAGAGTTCCCTCAGGAGGAATCCGCTGTATATCATACGTCTCACATAGAAGGCCACACAAGGTCGACGTTACAACGCAATTGTTGTACTTTTCCCGGACCAACACCTCTTTTATCAGATCCGCCACCCTCTCACACACCTCTGCAATCGCCAACACTTCTTCTTCGTCTATCATTGACTCTCGTGTTGAAGTAGCTCTTTATCAGAAATCATTCAAGAGCCCCCAGAAACACCCCATTTTTCCACTTCTGGTACTGGCCCCGCTCTAAGTATCCTTCCATCATTTGAGCCATTCTATAGCCCTCGTAGGCCTCTTTAAACTCAAGATATGCCTCCCTGCCTTCTTCTATGGCATGGCCGGGCTTGAGATGAAGCGCCTCTTCTATTACTTTAAGAGAGTCAATCACAGCCTGATCTCTTCTTTCTTGGGCCTCTTTGCGCATAGCGTCAATGTTTTCCCAGGAAAACTTAACAGGATCTCTGTCCGGAGAAGTGTGGCTATATTTGCACAGAAGGGCCACGGCCACTCCACTCTTTTCAATATCCAAAAGGCTATTCTCTCCAATGACACTCATCATTCGGACAAACGAGCTTCTTTTCATCACTTGTATCGTCTTGCAGACGCTCCGAAACTCTTCCGGTTCCACCACTAGCTCTTTTGCCATCAGAGAACATGCCAACAGCGCGGTTGCTATCACTTAATACCTCTTCTTTCAGAAACTTGTCTAGGGCAGCTATTACGACGCTCTTCATAGACATCTCCGAATTTATCGCAAATAATTTTAGCTTGCATGCTGCATTTTTGTCCACACATGCCAGGAAGGGTAAACAATAATCATTTCTTTTTTCTCCGATATATGTATATTAAAAATATGAATGACTATGAAAAGAGAATTTTAATCTCCAATGAGAAATGGGCAAAACGTCCATCAGATAAAAGATATCGCCCCGTTGGCCAGAAGGACCTGAGAAGGGCCGGAATAAACTACATTTACAGGAAAGCCCCAAATGGCAGCGCCCCTGGGTAATCAGAACGCCAAGAAACTTAAAACTGCCGAGCTTAAGTCCGAGGCATATAAGCAATATTGTGCGCACATAGCCGAAGGATACAACAAGGACAGCTTTTGGTTTGAACACCCAGACCTATCAATCACATGGGAAACAATGGAAGTCTACATCAAAGACAGTCCCGTTGATTTCCCGCCTATACACAAGAAAATGGCTCATTGCAAGTCTTATAAAAAATGGGAAAAGGTCGTGATGGATTCGGCTACCGGCCACAACAAAGACGCGAATACAGCAAGCCTACAAATGATCATGCGCCACAAATTCGGCTGGGATAAAAAGGAAGATAATCATGAGAAAGTCTCAGAGGGCACGCTCGAAGCTCACGAAAAGCTCATTAAAAGGCTCGACGATAGACGCAGAGAAAAGCCCCTCTCTCCATCCGACAAGGCATGAATGCCATTGGTGTGAAGAGCCCACACATAATCCCGGAACGGTTGTAACCACTGGCACTCTTCAAATCATAGAGGTCTTTTTTTGTTGCTCATGTGAAAAAGCCTTGCATGAAGCAAAAATAGAAGGATTATTTCCTTTATATGAAGCAGAGATGGAACTTCATGGGAGAATGAGGTCGCGTGTCTAAAAAGGTCAAAAAGATACACTTCAGAAGCGTCGATGATTTCAGAAAAAGAATTCCTCGCCTATGGCAAAATCAAGGAAAAGGCGAGGTTGCTGATTTTTCATTCGAGGACCAGGCCACAAGACTTGCTTTTAATAAGCTATATAATGCATTTAAAATGCCATTGGAACAAAAAAACGAGGAAAAAAAGTGATTGGAGGAGTGGAAAGGTCGCGTCGCAATTAACAACAAGGAATAGCGCTATGAAAAGATGGTCTTTTCGTGCCAGAAAAAGCAGTACCCGCCTAAACAAGACCACCGACAGGCCCGCTAGGAAGCTTGCATTGCAGGGCGTGCGAAAAAGCCCGAATAAAGCGAAATGTCACTGTGCCACGGGCGATCGTATTTCAAACTTTTTCGCCGTCCACTGGACCAGCAAAACAAACTCGGGATGCCGTCTTGTCCCCCCCTATTGATAATAAATAATTTAATTGATACCATCCGACTCACGCCTGCATTGCGTTAATTGCAACTCGCCCCGCATAGCGTCATATGCACAATCGGTCGTGATCGAGAACAGACGTAATAGGTTTCGTCTACCGATCAGCACGCCACAAACGTTCAAACCCTTGAGGGATGAATGTCAGGTATTGCAAATACAGGCAATTTGGGTCCGTTAATATTACAGAGCTTAGCTCCTGCGATAAACAAATAATGTCGCAGTAAAATTCCCTCTGATTGACTTGAAGGCCTTAACGGGAAACCGAAGGTGACAGGGCGGAAGGCGAAAGCCACCGTGAACGACTAAGCGAGGGAAATGATAAAAAATGCCTGCCCAATCAAAGGCAGGACTTTATCTTGTAGGATAGTCTGATTATGGCAGACCGAGATAGGTTATCATATGCGATAGTCTGAACACAACAGAAATGTTGTGAGGTCGATCCGAAGAGGTTGGCCCGCCTAGATGTTTGTAGTCTGGGTCATGCAAGTAACAGATTGGTTATATGTCCCTGTGCCTGCGATGAACTACATTACGATATGCGACAAAGTCAGCATGCCGCCTAATGGGGGCACGACTATGCGCTTTATGCGTCCAAGAGCGCTCATACCGCCCACAATTCAGTTGGGTAACAGCGGGATAGATCCTCCTGCACAAGTGCCACAAAGGGATATCATAGATGCCCAGATGGCGTTTTTTGGTTTAGTTAAATTAACAGTGCCAAAACAGAATAACTTAATTGCAGAAAGACTGGCTGCATAATTAATGAACAAGTTATTCTCCAAGATTTATTATATTGGTCTTGGATAAATCAGACCTAATTGACTTGGACCCCTAAACCTCCCAATGAAGGGAGGCATGGAAACAAGGCGGAAGGTAATTTAGGAGTTATTTAGATGTTTAAGTTTGGCCATACATTCCTCTCTAAAAGATTGCATCTCGATAGTGAGTTTGCGCGTCTTTCTTGGTGCGAATGTTTTTCTAAACTCCATCATAACTTCTGCTTGTGGCTTTTTAACGATAAGATAGGGATAAAGCAAAGGAAGCAAGACGTCTACCATAGATATTTTGCTATACCATTCAAACTGAGTCTTCCAATTCCTTTTGATATGGCTCCTTTCTTTCTTATAGATCAATCCGCCAAATGTTTGGTGAATCCAATCTATAAGTTTCCGGTTAGTGTTGCATACTTGAAGGCGCGTCCAGTATGTCCACGATCCATTATCCAGTCTTCTTTGGATGTACATTGTTCCCTCGCCGTCAATGATGCCAGCGAGATAAGACAATTGTGCTCCTGACCACATGTAACCTCCTTTTGGTTTATTAAATTATACCATAAAGAGGATTTAATTACCACCGTGACAGACTAAAGCGGTCGGACACTTCGATAACGGGTGAAGCGATAGTCGGGCCTCATATGAAAGTATGAGAGATAGACAGAAATGATCTATCCCCTCGTAGGAGGAGTAACAATTCGCAAGAAGGCGTTTTGGCTTGGGTAAGCGAAAGGCTTGCCGTGGCTATGCGCCAGGCTGAAGATCTTATCCTCCGCGACTACATTATCTCTGCGGCTTCGCAAATTAATGCGGCCGGCGGCGGTAATACAGACAACCCAACTAACCTCGGGCTTTCCGATTTTAGCTTGGTGGCTACCACTCTTGATACAAATAATGCTTATAGGTTTATGAGCGGTATTGAGGGAATGGACAAGTTTGGCACAGGCCCTATTCGTGCGTCTTATTTCATGCTGAGCTCAACTGAGCTTCAGTCCGATTTTGATGCGCTTACAGGCTCTGGCGTATTCAACAACTGGAATTATCCAAATAATACCAGTGCTCTCCCTAACGAATGGGGTTCTGTATATAATTTACGGATTCTCACAAGCTCGGAAGCTCCGGTCGCAAGGGGCGTGTCTGCCAACAGCCAAGACGTATATTATAATACAGTCGTTGGAATGCAGGCAGTCACGCATATAGATCAAGATGGTTTTTCCATGAACTTGATTTATCGCGATCCTTACTATTCTGGGATGCTCGCACAAAATGCGACCTTAGCAGTTAAGTTCGCACAAGCGCAGGCGATCACGCAGGATACGGCTATTAGAAATCTCCTTTCCACTCGTTTAACCAACCTGTCGGGGGTATAATATGGCTGAGTATTCAAGAATAGCTAAGGGAAGCTTCATCTCTACAGGCGCAGCAAAGGCGATTTATCTGCCTTTTTCTCCTGATGTTGTAAAGATGGTTAATTATACCGCATCGGCTGCTTTTACCCAGCATCTAATTCCTAATGCATATTGGGATGTGAGCATGGGCCAGGGCTTTTCCGTCTGCGACTATTGCAATAGTGCAACGCCCGTTCTTGCTACTGCTATAGTAGCCGCCGGCGGTATAAGCACATTTCAAGCAGGACTTGCTCTTCAATATGGCGCAAGACAGCAGATCATCGGAGCTACGGCTGCAAATCCTATCGTATTCAACGTGACAGCCCATGGCTATGCCGTAGGCGATATCGTCGTTTTCGAGGGGTTATATCAGTCCTCATCTACCGGCATGGCGCAAATCGCGGGAATCCCTTTCGTGATTAGTGCTGTTGGAGATGCCGATCACTTTTCTATTGTATGGCCAGGCGGCGGCAGCAACTATACTGCTCTTTCCGGCTCTCCTGTCGGGGCATTTGTAAAAAAGGTATTGTATCCTTTTCTATATGCACCAGGAGTTGCTTTTGTCGAGGCAATTACAACAGGAACGACTACCACAATAGTCACAACTACTCCAAATAACTTTGTAGTAGGACAAGAGGTGGCGTTTAGAATTCCATCTCTATGGGGCACTGTTCAATTGAACTCGCTGCCAAATACTCTAATCCCCGGATCTCCGATCTATGGATTTGTTATTTCGGTGACGAACAGCACAACTTTTGTAGTTAATATTAATTCCACGGGTTATACGGCCTTCAACACGAATCAAACGATTATAAGTGTTCCAGGCTTGCAGTTTCCTCAGGTGCTTGCAGTGGGCGATGTGAATACAGGCGGTGTCCAGATTTCTTCTGGCTCTCCTCTATATCCATCTCCTGTCATTAATGGTATTAGTACCATCAATGGGCCAGCAATCCAGGGTGCATTTGTGAACAACACAAGACAGGGATTTGTGATTGGAACCGGAAACGCAGTGTTTCAGGGTACTCCAGACACATCTTCTCACTTGGTTGGCGCCGCCTCGGATGTCATTTTCTGGGAAGCGTTTTTGCACGATATGGCGATTCCTTAATTAAAATTAAGTTTCGTGTATCATTAGGGGTGGAGAAATTCACCCCTTTTTTATGACCATAGGCCCAACCCCTCCCTATAATAACCCCCCGATCGAGCCTCAGTATTATTTGCCAAGTGTTTTCTTTATCTCGGCGGTGGCTCTTGGACAGGTAACAACCATAACAACAAGCGTCGAACATAACTACGTAATCGGACAGCTGGTACGCCTCATTATTCCCTTTTCCTATGGATGTAGGCAGCTA
>Ga0210392_10000250_pt1 | contig 39162 bp, 37 predicted proteins | sample IncBWC30OmetaG_FD_161057 | JGI IMG/M metagenome (GOLD analysis project Ga0210392, IMG submission 161057) | Forest soil microbial communities from Barre Woods Harvard Forest LTER site, Petersham, Massachusetts, United States - Inc-BW-C-30-O ... | reverse complement strand
CAGCGTTGTCATCCAGAGCGAAGCGAAGGATCTCACCGAATCAAATCGTGAGATGTCAGACTGTCGGCCTTCGGCCTCGGTACCTCGCACGGCTCGGAATGACAAATAGGCAAACTGATACATCACTGGAAAATACGAGGGGGATCAGGCCAGCTTCACCGGCTCACCACACTCGGCCGAGGCATAAATCGCGCGGATGAACGCGACGGTTTTGCGCGCCTCGCGGCCATCGATGGCCAGGGCATGCCCGTGGTGCAGGGCGTCGATCAAATCCTGAATCTGCCGGAGATGGCCGTGATGGCTGATGGCATTCGGCGCACTGGCGCCGGAACGCATGCGGTCGTCCGGTTTCGCGGCGCGCACCGCTTCATCGCGGGGCAGCGGTGTGCGAAAATCCCAGCGCGTGATAAAATCGTCCTCCAACGCGACCGAGCCGTGCTCGCCGCAAATCTCGATGCGCCGTTGCCAGCCCGGGTAAATCGCGGTGCTGGCCTCAATCACGCCGAGCCCGCCGTGCGCGAACCGCAACGCGGCGCAGGCCGTGTCCTCGGCCTCGATGCCGGTGTGCACGCGGCGGGTTTTCCACGCGAAGACTTCTTCCGGCAGGCCGGCGAACCACTGCAGCAGGTCGATGGCATGGATCGCCTGGTTGATGAGCGCACCACCACCGTCGAGTGCGAGCGTGCCCTTCCATCCGGTATAGTATTCGGGAGCGCGATGCCACTTCACACAGGCGCTGCACAGGACGAGCCGCCCGAAACGTCCGGCGTCGAGGGCGGCTTTCACCGCGCGCGCGCCCTCGCCAAAACGCGCCTGGAAAATCGGCGCCACCCGCACGCCGGCCGCATCAGCCGCGCGCAAAATTTCGTCGGCGCGCTCAACCGTGATCTCGAGCGGCTTCTCGATGACCACATGCTTGCCCGCGCGGATCGCCGCCAGCGCAACATCGCGGTGGGCGCCGCTCGGCGTGGTGACGCAGATCACGTCGATATCCGTCCGTGCCACCAATTCAGCGACGCTCGTCGTCGAGAATGGCACGCGATGCTTTTCGGCAAAAGCCCGGACTTTGTCTTGCGCGCGCCCGGCGATGCCGACCAGGCGGGCGCCGTGGGCTTCACGGATCGCCTGCGCGTGGTAGTCGGCGATCATGCCGACGCCGACAATGCCAAAACCAATCGAGGGAGGGAGAGTCATGGGGCGAATAAGAGCCCCCAACAAACCAAGGACGTGGTCGCATCTCAACAGGAATAGACAAATCCAGCCGGCGATTTGGTTGTCGTCACCCTAAATTTTTTGACGTACCATGCCTCATTCAGGCACGATACGTATTCCAAAAATGCACAGGGTTGGACAGATTATGCGGAGGCGGCCGCGGCCATCCGTGGTAATAATGGGCATCCTATGAAATCAGCCACATTCAATCCTTCTGCCCCCACTGGTCACACTCCATCCGTGCTTGGCGAGGAAAATCCTTCCCAGCCCAACCGCGTTGCCCGCGCCTGGGTGCAGGAAATGATCGAGCTGTGCCTTCCTTCCCATGTCGTCTGGTGCGATGGCTCCGAACAGGAGAAGGAGGCCCTGACGCAGGAAGCCGTTAAGAGCGGCATCCTCATCACGCTGAACCAGAAAAAGCTGCCGGGCTGCTACTATCACCGGTCCAACCCGGACGATGTGGCCAGGGTGGAGGAATTTACCTTTGTTTGCACCGAAACCCGCGATGAGGCCGGCCCCACCAACAACTGGGCCGTTCCCGCGGAGATGTATAAAAAGCTCAATCACCTCTGCGCCGGTGCGATGAAGGGGCGCACCCTGTATGTGGTGCCTTATTTGATGGGGCCTCCGGGCTCACCGCTGACCAAGGTCGGCATTGAACTGACCGACTCGATTTACGTGGTGCTGAGCATGCGGATCATGACGCGCATGGGCGAAGTCGCCTGGCGACACCTGGGCAACAGCACCGATTTCAACCGCGGCCTGCACTGCATGCTCGATGTGCACAAGGACCGGCGTTTCATCGCGCATTTCCCCCAGGACAATACCGTGATTTCGGTGGGATCGAATTACGGCGGCAACGTGCTGCTCGGGAAAAAGTGCCTCGCCCTGCGACTGGGCTCCTGGTTGGGCAAGAAGGAAGGCTGGATGGCCGAGCACATGCTCATTCTCGGCGTCGAATCGCCCGAGGGTGAGCGCACCTACGTGGCCGCGGCCTTTCCCAGCGCCTGCGGCAAGACGAACTTTGCCATGCTCGTCCCGCCGGCCACGTTCAAGGGCTGGAAAATTTATACGGTCGGCGACGACATCGCCTGGATGAAACCCGGTGAAGACGGACGGCTCTATGCCATTAATCCGGAGGCGGGATACTTTGGCGTGGCTCCGGGCACAAATTTCAAGACCAATCCCAACGCGATGCGCACGATCGAGCGCGACACGATTTATACCAACGTCGCCCTGACCCCGGACGGCGACGTATGGTGGGAAGGCAAGGACGGCCCGCCGCCCGCCGAATGCCTCGACTGGCGCGGGAATCGCTGGACCCCCGAGTCCAAGGAAAAGGCGGCGCATCCCAACAGCCGTTTCGCCGCCCCCATGCGCAACAACCCGATGCTCGCGCCGGAAGTGAACGACCCGAAAGGCGTGCCCATCAGCGGCATTATTTTCGGCGGCCGCCGCGCCACCACCATGCCGCTCGTTTTCCAGGCCTTCAATTGGATCCACGGCGTGTTTGTAGGCGCGACAATGGGCTCCGAGATGACCGCGGCTGCCGCCGGCAGCGTCGGCAAAGTCCGCCGCGACCCGATGGCGATGCTCCCCTTCTGCGGCTACAACATGGGCGACTACTTCGGCCACTGGTTGAAGATGCGCAAGCTCATCAAGCGCCCGCCAAAGATTTTCCACGTCAACTGGTTCAGAAAAGATGCCGATGGGAAATTCCTCTGGCCCGGGTACAGCGACAACATGCGGGTGCTAAAATGGATTGTTGACCGCTGCATGGGCCGCACAGGCGCCGAAGAAACGCCGCTCGGCTGGATGCCCTGGCCGAAAGATATCAATATCGAAGGCATTCCCGGCTACAGCCCGGAGGACCTGAACAAGGCCCTGGCCATCAATGTGGAGGAATGGAAGAGCGAAATCCTCCTCCAGGACGAACTGTTCCTCAAGCTCTACAACGACCTGCCCAAAGAAATTCTCTTCCAAAAAGAGCTGCTCATCGCACGGCTGTAAACCTTACCCCTGCCCTTCCTGGCTCCCCGTCTTGGAGCCAGGGAGGGCGACGGCAGCTCATAAGTGGTATAAGCTGACTTACGCTGTCTGTTTGCCGCCAGCTTCACGATTGCGCATTGGCAAAATCATCCTAGGATTCTGCCCTTATGCTGCCTTCCGATAGCAAAGCCCGTGAGAGCCGTGCTTTGGTCGAGCAGTTGCAAAAGTCGCGGATTTACCGCGACTATGAGCGGGCGTTTCGCGAAACCACCGGGCTGCCGATCAGCCTGCGGTCAATCGAGGCCTTCAACCTGCCCCATCACGGGGACGCCAAGGAAAATCCCTTCTGTGCCCTCATCGCCCAGACGAATCATTCCTGCGCCGCGTGCCTGCAATTGCAGCGCAGCGTCGAGGAGCAGGCGAAACTCAAGCCGAAAACGCTGAAGTGTTTCGCCGGACTGTGCGATTCCGCCGTGCCCGTCCGGGTCGGTGAAAACCTGATCGGTTTTCTCCAGACCGGGCAGATCCTCCTGCATACGCCGGAAAAAAAGGAGTTCACCAAAACGACGCAGCAACTCATCAGCTGGGGCGCGAAGGTCGATTTGAAACGGCTGGAGGAATCCTATTTCCACACCCGCGTGCTCACCCGGAAACAATATGAGTCGATCCTGCGGCTGCTGACCATCTTTGCCCAGCATCTTTCGACCTTGAGCAACCAACTCATGGTCAAGGCCGCGGCGGAAGAGTCGCCCGTCGTGACCAAGGCCCGCGTCCTCATCGCCGAGCGCTACGCGGAGGAAATTTCCCTCGCGCAGGTGGCGAGAGCGGTGAACATGAGCGCGTTTTATTTCTGCAAGATTTTCAAAAAAGCGACGGGCATGACGTTCACCGACTATCTTGCCCGGGTGCGCGTCGAGAAGATAAAAAACCTGCTGCTCAATCCGCACAAACGCGTGAGCGAGGCGGCCTACGAGGCGGGCTTCCAGTCGCTCTCCCAGTTCAACCGCGTATTCCGGCGCATCGCCGGCGAGGCGCCGACCACCTATCGCGAGCGCCTGCATGGGACCGAGCGCGCTTGAAATTCCGCCTCTACCCCTTTTCGAAGAAGGAAAACGACAGCGACGGAGCACACACCCGATGACAGCCCTCGCACAAAGCCTCGATTTCGCCTTGCGCAAGAAAATGCCACGCTTGGCAGGTCATGGTTTTTTGCCCTTTGGTCAGATCTTCGGCTAACACCGTCTTCAACGCTTCTGCCCCCGTGCCGAAATAAGCCAGCAACGGGTTCAGCCCGCAGGGACAAAGCGAACGAAGCGGCTCCAGATGGGTCTTGCGCACCGCAAGCCATCGTGAGGCGGGCCGGGCATGCACAAGGGACTCCAGTTGCGCCAGGGTCTCGTCCATGAGATGAAACATGGATTCAGGATCTGCCTGCGGTGTGTTCGCTGGCTCGATCCGCAGGCGGCGGCGCCACTCTGCTTTGATGCGGGGTTGATTGACGTGAATGAGCGCTGAAAGCCGGGGGCGCACAGTCAAAATATGATCCCGAAGCCATCCGCGTGCTAGGCATGCGCTGCCAAAGTTTGCGCATCTATTGCCGCCGGCCTATCTTGCCGCCTAGCGGCGCGAGCGGTTCCATCCGCCGCGCTGCGGCTGGTGGCTGCGGCCGGGTGCGCCACCGCGACCCGGCGGACCGCCACGGGGCGGCGCCGGCGGGCGCGGGGCGAATGCCTTGTAGGCAAAACCGGGCAGGCGCAGCTCAGGAATTTGCTGGCCGATGAAACGCTGGATGTCGCGGATGTCGCCCGCGTTCTCGGGCGTGACGAGCGTGAAGGCGTCGCCAACCGCCTGGGCCCGGCCGGTGCGGCCGATGCGGTGAACGTAGTCCTCGGGATTTTCCGGGACGTCGAAATTGATGACGTGGGTTACACCTGCGACGTCGATCCCGCGCGCGGCAATGTCGGTCGCGACCATGACTTCGTACTTGCCGCTTTTAAATCCGGCCAGCGCCTCGATGCGCTGGTTCTGCGAGCGGTTGGCGTGAAGCACCGCCACGGAGTGATTTTGCGCCTTCAGCTTGTGGGCGATCTTGTCGGCGCCATGCTTGGTGCGGGAAAAAACCAGCACGCTGTCGAAGCCGGCCTGGCCCAAAAGCGCGAGCAGCAGTTCGAACTTCTGCTCGTGCGCGACCGGATAAAGCGCGTGGTTGACCGATTGGGTCACCGTGCGATTGCCGCCGACTTCGACGCGCTCGGGATTCTTGAGCGCAAATGAAGCCACCGCCTGGATTTCCGGGGGCACCGTGGCGGAAAAAAACAGGGTCTGGCGCTGGCGGGGGCAGCGGCCGATGATGTCCTTGACCGCGGGGAGAAAGCCCATGTCGAGCATGCGATCCACTTCGTCGAGGACGAGGATCGTGATGTCGCGCAGCGAGAGCGTGCCTTCCTGCAGATAATCCATCAGGCGGCCGGGCGTGGCGGCAATGATATCGACGCCGCGCCGCAATTCCTGCCGCTGGTGGCCGTAGCCGACACCGCCGAAGATGGCGACCGTGCGCAGGTCGGTGAAACGGGCAAAATCGCGAAACGCGGTTTCGACCTGGGCCGCGAGCTCGCGGGTCGGTTCGAGGATGAGCACGCGGAGGCGGCCGTGGGTGCCCAGCTGGGAAAGGATCGGCAGGGCGAACGCGGCGGTTTTGCCGGTGCCGGTCTGGGCCGAGGCGATCAGGTCGCGGCCGGAAAGGACGACGGGAATGGCCCGCAATTGGATGGGCGTGGGATCCGTGTAACCGGCGGCCTGGATACCGCGCATGACTGGTTCGGAAAGATTGAGTGCTTTAAATGGCATGGAGAACCGGCCATCTAATAAAAAAATCCACCCAGACACAACCACCATCGGCAGGCGGAATAAACCCGTCGAAATGACGAATGCAGAATGACAAATGGCGATCGCCTGTTCGAATTCAATATCCGGACTAGTTCATATTCCGGCCAGTCGCAGCAAGGTTTTCTTGCCGGGCAGAAAAAAGTAAGCGCCGCCAATGGTGTGAACGTAAGTCTGGGGGCGGGACACGCTTTTGCCCACCGGGCATCCTTGGATCATAAATTCCGGGCTTTGGCCGGGGCCGGCCCATGGGGTGGCCCCAACGAGCGGATCGGTGTCGTGGGTCAGGTCGTTGAATTTGGGCAGGTTGACCCAATTTTGCTGAACGAATTCGAATTGCCGGGCGAGGCTGGCATTCAGGCAGATAAAAAATAATCCGCGCAAGTCGGCCGATCCCACGGCTCCTTCCATTGCCTTCACGGCGAGTCCTTCCGGATAGGCCGATGGCGGCGCGGGAAGTCCGAACGCCCGGCCGCGGCGGAGCAGGCGATGGCGATTGATCATTTTCATCGAAGCCGCCGGCTTGTCCAAAAGTGTATCGCGCGGATTGGCGCGGCGGATGTGGGCTCCGAAAGGGCAACGCAGGCCTTCGCGATCCTTCGCGTGAAAAGCAAAATCGTTCGTTGGATTCGCTGCGACCGGCGGTTCGGGCGAGAGCGTAAGAGGGGTTCCGTCCGGCCAGCGGCCCACGATTTTGGCGGCAAGCGCAATTCGCTCGGACCCGGGTGAGTCTTGGCCAAGCGATTCCCAAAACCCGGGAACGTCCTGGACGATCTGGCGAAGGACGACGTAACTTCCGTTGAGGGCCATGGCCGGGGCGAGTTCGAGCGAACCCGTCTCGTCCGGATGGCCGAGAATAAATTCGCCCCGGGCCACGCGGTCGCGGACCGGCCCTTGTTTGCCGATGCCCTCGATCGTCGGTTGGGCGATGCCGTCCCTAAATCCGAAATGCTCTCGGTTTGCCTGGAGGCCGGTGGAGCGATGCTCCTGGATGATCTCGACCCCTTTGACCCCTGCGCGAATTTCCTCGAGCCGCGCCTGCAACGCGGCCGGGGTAAGCTCATAGACCATGAGGAGAATATCGACGGATGGATTGCGCGGACCTCCCCATTGCCAGGTCTCGGGATCGCTGGGGCCGCCCGGCAAATCGCCCAGGATCCGCTGCCGGTGCGGTGTAACCATGCCCTCGGAAAATTCGCGGGAAAAACCTTCCAGTTCCTCCGGCGGGCAGCCCAGCTTTCCCAGCGCGGCGTAAGTGAAGGCGATATTGAGTTTGGAGACCCCAGCCCGGTCTCCGCCGTAAGTAATCCGGGCTGCAATGCGACCAAGCCATTCGTGCGCTGCATTGCCATCGAGGATGCGGAAAAGGACGAAGCCAGCGGCGGTCTGCTTCGCATAACCCGAAGCAAGCAGTCCTTGCACTTCGCCGGCATCAAAATCGGGCTTTTTCATGGAAATGTTTGGGTAGACTCATGCAGTGGAAAACCGCGAACGGACGCGAATAAACGCAAATGGAATGGTCCGGCCGGCTGAATAGTTAGAGCACCCATGTCAGTTATTCGCGTCCATTCGTGTTCATTCGCGGTTAAATGCATGGATTTGTTCAGATAAGCTGCAGCCATTGCTCGATCGCGCGGCGGCCTTTTCTCTGAAACAGGCCGGCGCGAATGTCGGCGTTGCGATTGATTTCGGAAACGGTGAGCGTGCTCATTGCGCTATACCAAAAGTGCGTCCGGATCTGATAAGCCCGGGTGAACGGAAGAAACCGTTGTTCGAAGCCTGGCGTCGTCCAGCGAAGAAATCGTGTTTGGGGACAGCCCCGGAGGTTGGTCCAGATCGGGACGACAGCGAGCGAGCCGATTTCAACAAAGTCGAAAAGATACCGCTCCCAGCTTCCATCGAAATCACTCATGAAAAACATCCGCCGGCCGCCATCGATTTGATGAAAACGCGCGAAATGAATGGTTTCGATGCCGGCAAGTTGGCCGCCATTCCAAAAGTGCCGGCTCAAGCCATCAGCCAGCCAGAGGACAAACCGCAGATTCATGCGGCGAAACCACGAGTCGCGCACCGGCGTGAGCATGGTGAATTGATTCTGAAATCCCTTGTCCTCATCCACGACCGCCGCCGCGACCTGGCCGGGCGCGGGCTTTACGACCAGATCCGGCTCGGTGAGCTCGTGGACGCGAACCACGATGGCCCAGGCGGAAAACATCACGGCAAGAAATCCAAGAACCGCCAACGGATAACTCCAAATGGCATGGTGGGCATGCGACCACCAAAGCCAGGCCAGGAGAGCGGGAACCAAGAGCAACAACCCGATTCGTTTGACGAGATCGAGCGTCTGCAGCACGCGCGCGAACCAGTGGTTCGGGACCCGCGGCGCCTGGGGCAGGTCCGCCCGCGACCGCACGAACGCCCTGATGTCATCCCAAATCCGCAGAACATCACCGTGCGGCCAGGCGCCAGCCTTGTTTTGTTCGTCGATGAACGCGCCCAAGGCCGTGCGCAGCCGGTCTTCCTCGCGTACTTCCGAGGTGCGGCTGCGCACCGGTCCGATATGATAGGTCTTCGGGCGCTCGGCGCGGGCTTGCAGCCACTGGCACACATTTTCCGAAGTGGCGGTGGCGGGAAAGCCGAGGCAGGGATGAAAAATCTCAACGATCCGGTCGTGCGCGACCGCGCACCATTGCGAGAAGAACGCGTCGGTTTCGCCGTCGAAAACCGCCGAGATCACGGCCCGCGTCGGATAGGGGCCGGCGGCATCAATCCCGGAGGCAATGACGAATGCGCGAAAAAAGTGCACGCCGGGCAATTGGTCGAGCCCGAGCGAATCCGTGGCGCCGGCCAGTAAGTTCCGCACCCCGTCCGCGGCGTTATCGGGCAGGTCGGCAATAACCGTGGTCGTCTCCGGCTGGCGCCATTGCGAGTCGCTGAACAAACCACCCGTGCGTGGTTCACCTTTTCTCATATGGGATGGTCCGCCAGCGCATGGATCAAAAAGCTGGATTGAATATCCTCAGCTCCTCGAGGGAGAACTTTCCCGCCAACGCATCGAGCATGACCGTCGTGACCACGACCGATAATTCCTTGGCCGGACAGACGTGCGGGCCTTTCGACCAGCTCAAGACCTTTTCATATTCCTCCTCGGTCCGGTGCAAGTCGAACGCCGAGGGATTCGGAAAATGCCTGGGATCCTGGTTGGCACAAATGAAAGGATAGACCACTTCATCGCCCGCGGTGAGGTGAAGCGGCTTTCCCGCGACGTGGATCGTTTCGTCCGCTTCGACGAGCCGGTGGACGGACGTGACCGTCGGATAAAGGCGGACAGACTCGATGACGAAATTTCTTTTCTCCTCCGCGGTGAGCGTGGCGTACGGCACGTTGTACCGCGTGACGTTTTCGACGCAGCGAATGACGAGGGTGCCGATGCTGAAGAGCGCGGCGAACAGCGTCATGTCGATCGTCAGGTTGTCGATGCCGTACGCCCTCAGCTTGAAGTAAGCATCCTTGTGCACGAATTTACCCGTGCCCAGGGCGATGCACATCGCGGGGAAATATCCGCTGAAGAGGGACATTTCGACGAACCGGCGGATATATTGGAAAGTGACGAAGTCCGAGTCGGCCTGGCTGATGGTTGTTCCGCTGAGGAGCTTGAGAAAAATCCGGGTCACCGTGCTGCGAATCGCGAGCATCTTGGCCATCTGGGGACGGGCGCTCCAGTCTTCCAGAATGCCTTTGCCTTGTTCGCGCACCGCTTCGAGCCCGAGGTCCCGGACGCTCGGCGTGAAAATATGTTCGTCGATGTACTGGCGCGTCAGTTTGCGAATCGGCGGCGATTGCAGAAGAATCGGGCAGTTCGAGGCAAAAGCGCCGTTGTCGCTCGAGACGATCTTCACGCCCATGAAATCACTGTTCTTGTAAATGGGTTGGGCGATCGCATGCGCCGCCGAATCGAAATCCGTCACCATCACCCCGTTGCCGAAGAGGAAATTGCCGCGATAGATTTTCCAGTGCAGCTCCATCGTCTCGTTCTGGACATTCAGGAAGATCAGCAGGAAATCGATGTGCATCGTCACGACCAGGATGAGACGCCGCACGAGGGAAAAACGCGTCCGGTAGGCGTAGATTTTGACCGGTTTCAAAACCACCACCACCACCCACGAAAAAAACCAAAAAATGCGGCGGATAAAATTTATAAACTTCATGCGTCGCGCATCCCGATGACATGAAGCCAGGCACGGCATCTCTGCCGCCCGCTACCCCAACGCAAATTCGCTAGCTGGATCGATGGCCTCACGTTTCGACATTGATTTGCAAAATAATCGGGAGGTGTCGACGGTTTTCCCGCGGATCTTGGCCGCCCTCGCGGCTAGTAACCCCTACCCGCTTGCGAACTCCATTGTTGCTGAATCTGGCGCAGGGCCTCCATCTGCGGAACGGAGAGAACCGCTCCAGCTTGCTCGAAAACCTGCGCAGTAATCGGGTTGGCATGCGTGGTCGGGAAAAGACCCGACCCGAAAAGAATACTTAACGAAAACGGAACGCTTAGCTTGGGGTGCGATCCACGGAAAAGCACGACCAGCTGGCTGGCCTGTTCATCCGCCAGGGGCGTGGCGGTGGACTGCAGGGTCCGGGCCAGCGCATTGACTGCAATCCATGGCATCAAGTCCTCGCCATAATCCAGATATTGCGCGTACTCCGGAGCCGTCAATAAGGCCTTGATCTGGTTTTCGACACCCCGCTCGGTTTCGGCCACCGATTGATAAAATAAACGATTAAGTTCCGGCGGTTCTATTCCCTCCTGTCGAATTCCCGTCGTTCGCATGGCTTCATTCACTTCGACCCCGGCCAATTGTTTCTTAATCAGCAGATCCTTGAACTGATCCAGCCTGGCGTCCGACAGATTGAGCGTCTTTAAAAGCGGTCCATAAAACAGGTCCAGACGGGACTTCGCCAATGCGATGATCGAAGCCCGATACGCAGCATCCGTATTTATTTTATACTTGAATTGAGCTGCACTTAAACGGGTTTCGGCCTCCGCCTTGGCCGGAGACAGCGTCTGTTGGCCGGCGCTTGCATTGTCCACGATCGGGCTGGAGTCGCTGACCACGGTTTGACTGGGGCCGCTGACCGTTTTTCCTGCTTGGTCGATTGGATTCTGCCCGGCACCACTTATCTGGCTCGTCGGGCGGGAAGACTCTGCGGGCGAATGAATATGTTTGGCTTCATAGACAACAAAGCCCGTCCCGAGGGCCGCAATCGCAACTCCGGTCAGGATTTTCCACAGCCCGAGTGTCGCGGTCGTGAGCGTGCCGGCCTGGCCGAGCACACCGGCCACAATTTTGGCGACCAGGCCGCTCGGCGCAGCCAGACCCGATTGGCTGGCGAAGATCGCGGCCAAGGCCACGGAGGTTGAGGCGATTCCGCGCTTGGCGAGCGACCCGCGCAATTTGTCGAGCGCGCGGTCAATCCGCATCCGCGCGGCATCGGGGCTCGATGAAAACTTTGCGCCGACTTCGGCCAGCGGAAGGTTTTCAAAAAAACGCAGCAGAATCGCTTCGCGTTCGCGTTCGTTCAATTCGTCCATCGCTTCGTCGATGATGGGTCGAAGCTGGTCCCAGCCGGGCTCCGGCGTGGAGTTAAGTTCATTCATGTTATGGACCTCTTGTTCATGGGTTCGCCGACGTTGCTCGGCTCGTACCGTCTGGGCCGCGGCGAATCGGGTGCTGGTGTAGAGCCATCCCGTAAGCACGGTCCGGTTCTTTAATGACGGGGCCTTGCGCGCCAAATCGGCAAAAACGCTTTGCGTGACATCGTCCGCGAGGTGACAATCGCCTCCGACGCGGCGCAGTGCGGCAAAATAAACCATGTTGATATGCCTGCGGACAAGCTCGGTGAATGCTTCCTCCGAACGATCATCAGTGTACCGGCACAATAATCGGGCGTCTTCTGTCATGGGTTGGGCTAACTTCGGATTTTCAAGCAAGTTTGCGCGCCCATCTTTTGGCAAAATAACCGGCCTTGTCACTTCAAGGAAAGGTCTTGGTCCTCGAAAAAAATCCTGCGCGGCATTTGAAAATTTTAACCCCAATAACCAAAGCGAGAAACGCATAGAATGCGGCAAAGAACGCACTCAGATAGACCACCTTGTCTCCCCTATCGTGAAAGCAAGCCGTTAGAACCAAGAAAAATAGAGTTAATGCCAAGTTGGACCAAAAGACGAAACGCCGGCCTTTGATCATTGCCTCCTGGTCAGTTTTCCCACCGTCACCGATCGATCTCATTTTAAATCCTTCTCTTCCTGCTTTGCCTGCGGCAACTCCTCGTTAGTCAGCCTGCCGGGGACTTCACGTTATGGGGTGTTTGTATCGGCGACCTGCTGGCTTTCGAGTTTGGTGAACGCATCCTTCGAAAGCTCGAAGAGCCCGTGGTTGGGCCGGTACGCAAATACGCTCTCGTGGATGGTAAAGATAAGGATTAAATTGCAATCCGGCCCGGCCTCTTCGGTGGCCGGGATAATAAAGGCCGGCACACCGGTCGCCTTCAGCCGCATTTTCGCGTAATCGACCTGTAGATTCTCGTCATCCCCGTCGAGGCTGCTCCCGGTCCTGCTGGTGTCATGCGGCATGCGAAATTCTTCGTACTCTTTCGTCAACTCCCTATCTGACAGCGTGGCAATATCCTTGGCATGATCGAAGGCGGAAACGCGGTCGCCACAATACGGACTCCGAATATGTAATTCGTCTCCCAAAGTGTAGACCGCAATGGCATTAACCGGTCTCTCCTCATCAGCCACGATATCTCCAAATCCTTGAGGGTGTACGGCACCGAGCAAGCTTTGAGCGTGTAGGCCAACTCCCTTTTTAGGGTGTGAGTGCGTACCTGCAGAATGCTTCCAGGTCACCAGCCTGATTTGTTCATTGGGATGCTTGACCTTGTACTCAGCCAGAAAGACCGCACTGTCGATCAGGCTTCCGTTTTTGATGCACAAGAAGCCACCCCAACCCTTTGCTTCGAGTATTTTATCGCGTTCCGCCAGGCGTTCACGGAGGCCATTGACTTCGTCCTTCGGCGGCATGGTCGGTTTTTCAGCATTTTCGGCGGGCGTTGCCGCCAAGATTTGCGGCGATGGATTGGCTGCGACCGGCTGTGCGGCTGGATCGCTCGCACCGTCGGCCATTGCAGCATCTGAAGACGCAAAGAACCCAAGGACGTACAAAGCGATGGGCAACTGCAGTCCAAAAAGGCGACTGCGGACGGACACGCCGTTGAAAAGGTTGGTTGGCAGGGAGGATTTTGCGCGCATTTTATATTTGGATCGGGTTGGGGATAAGCGGTTGGCCCCTGGCGGATGCTTTAACTAATTGTTTGGACGAGGCTCACAGGTAAGCCTCGCCGGCAGTGGCCAGGGCGTCGTTTCATTGGTCTGTCAGCTTAATAGCAGCCGGCCGTTTCAAAACCGAACGGATAAACTGCTGCCAATCTCCGCTCGGACCCTTCGTCCTTGATCGGACGCGGCGATGAAGATTCGCTGGTCGTGTCGCCGGCGGGCCATCCATCCCATGAGCATCGAACTAAAAAAAGAGGAGATTGCGGACATCATCCCGTCACTGCAGCGGTATTTCCGGGCAGAGCTCGATACCGAGCTCAGCGAGATGCGGGCCAAGTTCCTGCTGGATTATTTCCTGAAAGAAATCGCCCCGTTTGCCTACAACCGCGGGGTCAGTGACGCGGAAAATTATTTTCGTGCGCGGGCCGAGGATTTGCCGGCCACCTGCTTCGAGGACGCGCTGACCTACTGGGTTCAGAAAAAGAAATAGCCCGAGAAACGATCCAGGCTACCGCGCCGGGCCGGACGTTTCGTGTAAAAACGGATTGGTGTTTTTTCTAGGCCGAACACCGCGGAGAAAACTGAAGACACAGAAATAGTGGTTTGACCCTACGCGGCCGTCTTCTGTGCGCCATCGTTGTTTCAGAACGGCAACTTTTTGGTGACAAGCCAGAATCCCGATTGCGCCGAAAATTGAAGTTCATTCGCTGCATCGGTTTCGCCGTGTTTTCCCTCTTCGCGCGCGAGAGCCAAACCCACAAGTCAACCAGGCACACAAAATGAAAACTCATCATCAGCTCTGTTCCCTGTTCGCCGCCGGCTGCGCTTTTGCCGGCTTCTTCCCCACCCGGACTGTCTCCGCTGCGCCGCTCGATCACATCCGCACGGTATTCTATATTTACATGGAAAACCACAATTGGACCCAGCCGAATGGGAACGTGAATACTTCTCCCACCAGCGGGATCGAACAAATCAAAGGCAACCCGGCGGCGCCGTTCATCAACGGCTTGATCGACCCGCACAGCCCGTTCGCCGCGGAAGTTTCCTACACCAACAATTGCTACAATGTCCTGGCCACGCCGTCCGGGCTCAATCCGAGCATCCATCCTTCGGAGCCGAACTACATCTGGCAGGAAGGCGGCAGCAATTTTGGGGTGACCGGCGATGCCGACCCCTATCTGGACACGACCGATCTCGGCGGCAATGTCTTCGCCCAGCCAAATATCAGCGGCCTGCTTCAAAATGCCGGCCTCTCCTGGAAGTCCTACCAGGAGGGCATCGATCTCGTGCCCACCTCGGGAACGGTTAATCACCCGGGCCCGAACAGCCTGACCAATGCGGTCGCTCCGGCAAGCCAGAGGACCGTCCCATTGTCGAGTTTCAGCGGCACCTCCGCTTCCTACATCAATCCCTACAACGGCAGCAACCAGTACAACCTTGCCCCGAAGCACGCCGGCGTGGTTTTCTTCACGACGACCAATGGGGGAACGACGACGGCGGGAGATTATAGCACCTCGAATCCGGAGGTTCCCCACTACCGGCCGCTTGAGGAACTGGAAAGCGATCTCGATCACCATACGGTTGCCAGGTTCAACGCCATCACGCCCGACCAGTATAACGACATGCACACCCCGCTCACGGGTGGCTTCACCTACAACGGGATTCACTACACTGGCGACGCCGCCAATATCGCGCAGGGCGACAACTTCCTCCGCACCGTCGTCCCGATGATCATGGCTTCCGAGGCCTACCGGCATAACGGCCTGATCGTGATCTGGAATGATGAGACCGAGAAGCAGAACAGCACGGATCTGACGTCCAACGACACCAGCCATAGCGTGATGGAAATCTTCATCTCGCCGCTGGCGAAGGGCAACGCCTACCACAACGACGCCATCACCTACACGCACTCGTCCGACGTGGAAACGCTGCAGACAATCTTCCCCATCGGCCCGGCCCAAGGCCAGCCGTTCCTCGGCCAGACCACGGCGGATGTCACCGGCAATCGCGATTACTCGGACCTCTTCATGGATCATCCTGTCCATGACGACGATCACGACCACGATCACGAATAAGATTCGCCGTAATCGGACAACACCTCCGCGGGAAAGTTAAGTACCGCACGCAACACATAACGGGCTCACCGCTTCAACGCGGTGAGCCCTTTTTATTGGGAATTCGACTGTTTTTAATTCAGAAGCCAAGAAGCCAGAAATTTACCGCGGAGCGGCTTCAATGCCCACCGCCGCAACCGTGACCACCGCCACACGAATGTCCTGATGAACAGGAATGGCCGGAACCATGCGATGAACATCCGTGATGCGAACCTTCTCCATGCGAATGACCATGGTGTGTGCTGCCAGAATTGGTACTCCCACTTCCGTCTCCACCCAATGGCACACCAGGATCAGCGCGCTTTTTCTTGTCCGGATCTCGTTGCGGAGGCAAAAGGCGCTTCAACCACGACCATTTTGACGTACTCATATGCAGAATTGGTTTCGTCTAACTTCACCGATGACCCGCATGAGGGCAAGCCTGCGAAACGGCTGCCCTGCTTCGCTCTTCGGGCTTCGCAGGGCACGCATCGCCCTGAGCTTGTCGAATGGGCGATGCGTGGTGGACGCTACAGGACTCGAACCTGTGACCCCGTGCGTGTGAAGCACGTGCTCTAACCAACTGAGCTAAGCGTCCGGCGCAGGGGACAGCTCTACCAAACCACCGCCAAAAGCAAAGCGGATTCTTGGTCAGAGCTATTTGCCTTCCACACGAAGATCGCAAAGGGCGCGAAGGGCGATCCAAAGCAATCCTGTCTTAACCACTGATGGGCACTGATTGTCCCTGATATCAAAACCATCCCCATCGCCTGCCTTCCGTCACTCTGCTTCGCGCTCTTTGCGACCTTCGTGTAAAAAATCCGCGTTTTCACTTCTTCGTTTTCACCGCGGTGCGCCGCCGCGGGAACATCTCGCGGCAGATTTCGCAGCTCATGCCGTCGCAGCCATACGCCGAGCATTGCTCGCGTCCATAAAAAATAATCCGCAGGTGCAACTGGTTCCAATGCGGGCGCGGGAAAAGCTTTTTCAGGTCCTCCTCGGTTTGCCCGACGTTGCGGCCATTCGTGAGTTTCCAGCGTTGCGCAAGGCGGTGGATGTGCGTGTCCACCGGGAACGCCGGTTCGCCGAAGGCCTGTGCCATGACCACGCTGGCCGTCTTGTGCCCCACCCCCGGCAGCGCCTCGAGGTCAGCGAACGTCCTCGGCACCTGCCCGCCATGCTGCTCGAGCAGAATCTTGGAAAGCCCGGAGATCGCCTGCGCCTTCCGCGGCGCCAGGCCGCACGGGCGAATGATCTCCTGGATTTTTTCCACCGGCAGCGCAGCCATTTTCTCCGGCGTGTCCGCGAGCACAAAAAGCCGCGGGGTGATTTCATTCACGCGCTTGTCCGTGCATTGGGCCGACAGCAGCACGGCGATCAGCAGCGTGTAGGCATCGTGGTGCCGCAGCGGCACGGGCGTCTCCGGATAAAGCTCGGCCAGCCGCCGGTCGATGTAGGCGGCGCGTTCGGCCCGCGTGCGGAATTTATTTGGCTTCTTTGGCACCGGGCAGCGAGCACAGCCGCTTTTGCCCTTGAGACAATCGGAAAACCGGAATCGACCCGTTTTACACTGAGGGCGCGAAGAACGCGAAGGCCATGGTACTTGCCACGGACTGCGTGGATAAAACGGGTTGTCATTCTGAATTCAGCGAAGAATGACATGGGAAAGCTACCTGCTTCGGATCGATCTTCGTGGCCTTTGCGTCCTTCGTGTAAAAGCGGATTGGAGTTTTATCTGGATCGAACTCCGTGTTCTCTGTGCCTCTGTGGTTAAAAATCCTTCGGCTTGCTCCACCTGAAGGAATAAATCACCTTTTCACGTCATCAGTATTTTTATCATGAAACGCATCCTGCTCCTTGCCCTGATTGCAGCCACGGTCGCTCTTTTGGGCGGCTGCGTCGAAACGGACGATTACGGCCATGAGGATACCAACCACCATGATTCCGATCGTTCTCAAATCATGGATTCCGCGCCTGCTCCTAATGGTGGCTATTGATAGCCAACGTCCTGGGCCGGACAAAGCCGGGTTTGGCTAACCACTGATTCCAGAATCCATCCGTGCTGATCCGCCTGTCCTCCGAAGCCTTGGCGAAGGAGGAGCAATCCGCGGTAAAAGTCATTCAGTTTGCTGCGTTTGTAGCTGTTAGCGTCCATTAGCGTTACTTCGCGTTTTCTAAAAGTATCCGCGCGACGCAAAACTCAGTTGCGCCGCCTGCCCGCCGCCGTAGGTTCACGCAATGCCTTCGTCTTCCGCGCCCGCCGCCACTACGAATCGCGACCTGCTCGCACCGCTCGACACGTTCGCGCGCCGCCATCTCGGCCCCGACACCGCCGAGCAGGCCGAAATGCTCCGCCTCCTCGGCCACCCATCGCTCGACGCGCTGATCGACGCCGCCGTGCCCGCGCACATCCGCCGCGGCCCGCTCGAACTGCCCGCGCCCGCCGGCGAAAGCGCCGCCCTCGCCGAACTGCGCGAGCTCGCCGCCGAGAACAAGATCTTCCGCAGCCACATCGGCATGGGCTACCACGGCACGCTCACGCCCGGCGTCATCCAGCGCAACATCCTGGAAAATCCCGGCTGGTACACCGCCTACACGCCGTACCAGGCGGAGATTTCCCAGGGCCGGCTCGAGGCGCTGCTCAACTTCCAGACGATGGTCTGCGACCTGGCCGGGCTCGACATCGCCAACGCCTCCATGCTCGATGAAGGCACCGCCGCCGCCGAAGCCATGATGCTCTGCCATCGCGTCAAACAGGGTGAGAGCCACGCCGCCGCCACGTTCTTTGTCTCGGACGCCTGTCATCCGCAGACCATCGACATTGTGCGCACGCGCGCCAAGCCGCTCGACATCGAGATCATCGTGGGCGACCACCGCACGTTTCAATTTTCCGCGGACAAAACCCCCGTCGGCGTGCTCGTACAGTATCCCGACACCTGGGGCAACGTGTCCGACTTCGCCGACTTTTTCACGCGCGCCCACGCCGCCGGCGCGCTCTGCGTCGTCGCCTGCGACCTGCTTGCGCTCACCCTGCTGCGCGCCCCCGGCGAATTCGGCGCGGACGTCGCCGTCGGCTCCTCCCAACGTTTCGGCGTGCCGATGGGCTACGGCGGACCGCATGCCGCGTTCTTCGCCACGAAGGACGCCTACAAGCGCCAGATGCCCGGCCGCCTCGTCGGCGTCTCGAAGGACGCCCAGGGCAACCCCGCGCTGCGCCTCGCGCTCGGCACGCGCGAGCAGCACATCCGCCGCGACAAGGCCACGTCCAACATCTGCACCGCACAGGTGCTCCTCGCCGTGATGGCCTCAATGTACGCAGTCTACCACGGCCCCGAGGGCCTGAAAAAAATCGCCCGCCGCACCAAACTGCTCACCGAGCTGCTCGCGACCGGCCTGCGTTCGATCGGCGCAACGGTGAACAGCGAGCCGTTCTTCGACACGCTCACGATCAGCAACGTTTCCGCCGCACGCGTCCACGCCGCCGCCCACGCCAAGAAAATCAACCTCCGCCCCATCGATGCGCACACCGTCGGCATCACCCTCGACGAAACCACCTCGCTCGACGACGTGAAGCTGCTCCTCTCGTTCTTCGGCACCGCCGCTGACGCCGACTCTCAACTTTCAACTCTCAACTCTCAACTCACTGATTTCAGCCCGCCGCTCGCACGGAATTCAGCCTTCCTCACCGCCGCGGTCTTTAACCACCACCATACCGAGCACGAGATGTTGCGCTACATCAAGCGGCTCGAGGCGAAGGACCTCTCGCTCTGCCACTCGATGATCTCCCTCGGCTCGTGCACGATGAAGCTCAACGCCACGACAGAGATGGTGCCTGTCACGTGGCCCGAGTTCGGCGAACTGCATCCGTTCGCGCCCATCGAACAAACGCGCGGCTACCAGAAATTATTCGAGCAGCTCGAAGGCTGGCTCGCCGAGATCACCGGCTTCGCTGCGGTCTCGCTCCAGCCCAACGCCGGCTCGCAGGGCGAATACGCCGGCCTGCTCGTCATCCGCGCCCACCACGAGGCGCGCGGCGAAGGCCAGCGCAACGTCTGCCTCATTCCCACCAGCGCGCACGGCACCAATCCCGCCACCGCGACGATGTGCGGCTTCCAGGTCGTGCCCGTCGCGTGCGACACTCAGGGCAACATTGACCTCGTCGACCTGAAGGCCAAGGCCGCGGCGCACCGCAAGGATCTCGCCGCGCTCATGGTCACCTACCCCAGCACGCACGGCGTTTTTGAAACCTCCATCAAGGACATCTGCGCCCTCATCCACGAGCATGGCGGCCAGGTTTACATGGACGGCGCGAACATGAATGCGCAGGTCGGCCTCACCTCGCCCGGCTACATCGGCGCCGACGTCTGCCATCTCAATCTCCACAAGACTTTTTGCATCCCGCACGGCGGCGGCGGCCCTGGCATGGGCCCGATCGGCGTCGCCGCGCACCTCGCGAAATTCTTGCCCGGGCATGTTGCACTTCAACCCCTCGCCTCCCTGTCCTCCGTAGCCTTGGCGAAGGAGGACCACCTGACGCCTGACGCCTCACACCTCGGAGCGGTGTCAGCCGCGCCGTATGGCAGCGCGAGCATTCTCCTCATCAGCTGGCTCTACATCCGCATGATGGGTGCCGCCGGCCTGACCGACGCCACCAAGATCGCCATCCTCAACGCCAACTACATCGCTAAACGCCTCGAAAACTATTTCCCCGTGCTTTACCAGGGCGCGGACGGCCTCGTCGCGCACGAGTGCATCCTCGAATTTCGTTCGTGGAAAAAGCACGGACTCGAAGTCGAGGACGTCGCCAAGCGCCTGATGGATTACGGCTACCACGCGCCGACCATGTCGTTTCCCGTGCCCGGCACGTTCATGATCGAACCAACCGAGAGCGAATCGAAGGGCGAGCTCGACCGGTTCTGCGACACGCTCATCGCCATCCATGGCGAACTGGCGGCGGTCGCCAGCGGCGAATCCGACAAGGCCAACAATCCGCTGAAGAACGCCCCGCACACCGCCCTGGCCGTCTGCGCCGACGAATGGAACCACCCCTACTCGCGCGAGACCGCGGCCTTCCCTGATGCATGGACCCGCGCCAGCAAGTTCTGGCCCGCGGTCGGCCGCGTCGACAATGTCTACGGCGACCGGAATTTGATGTGCACGTGCGCGGGGATGGACGCCTACACCACTTAAATGTGGGCAGGGTGCCCTCACCCTGCAATGAGATCGATCACGGGGTGAGGGCACCCCGCCCACACCCCGATACCACATTTTGTAAATCTGCATACAATCGGTATGCAAACCGGGTTGACACTACCGATCATTTGCACACAAATTACGTCGTTATGGCCAAGCCACGCAAAGTCGGAGAGCCCGCCGGCACCTACGCTGCAAAACCGCCCGCAAAACGGGCGCCGGCTGCGTCTGCGAAAAAAGTAGCCGCGCTTCATGGACGGGATCTGGATGATGCAACTGCGCAGAAGTTGGCTGACAAGATTTTCTCCGAACGAAAAGAGCTTCTCCGCAAACTCGCCCAGTGAATGAGCCGGTTTTTATGACCCGCGCGAGGGTGGAGACCTTTCATCGCCGTTCTCTCGAAGACCACGGCGGGCAGGATGGAATCAGGAACGAACATGGCCTCGAATCCGCCCTCGCCCAGCCAATGAATGTCTATTTCTATGGCCAGGGTGATCTGTATGACATGGCCGCCGCCTACGCCTATCATTTGGCGGAAAACCAGCCTTTCATTGACGGGAACAAGCGTACGGCTGTCGTCACCACGCTGATGTTCCTTGAAAGCAGCGGCGTTTTGACCTCAGGCATCACCAACGCACAACTCTACGACTCCATGATCGCCATTGCGGAAAAACGTCTGGACAAAACCGGCCTGGCCGCAGTTTTTCGCGAGCAACTCAAGGCATGAACTCCATCCTTAATTCCTCACGCCAAGGCCGCAAAGTTCGCCAAGGCCATTCTGTCTTTGCGCCCTTCGCGTCCTTGGTGTGAGATAAAACTCCCATGGCCCAGATTAAAATTTACGGCTCGGCCAATTTTTTGCGCACGCACCGCGTCGCCTTATCGGACGCGATCCACGCTTGCGTCATGGAGGCGCTCGGCCTGCCGGCCGACAAACGGTTCCATCGCTTTCTTTCGCTCGATGCCGCTGATTTCATTCATCCGGCCGACCGCTCGGAACGCTACACCATCATCGAAATCAGCATGTTCGAGGGTCGCTCGGTCGAGACAAAGAAACAGCTTATTCGGGCGCTCTTCGCGCGCCTCGACCAACAAGGTCTCGTCTCACCCCAGGATTTGGAAATCACCATCATAGAAACGCCCCGGCACAACTGGGGCATCCGCGGCCTGCCGGCCGATGAGCTAACCCTGAATTACAAAGTCGAAAAATGAAAATTATCCGCCACCTCACGCCGAACGGCCCGGCCCATGCCGCGCTCCAGCCCGACGGCACCGCGCTTGAAATCGCAGGCGCCATCTTCGGCGACTTCCGCGTAACCGGCCGCGTCGTGCAGCCCGGCAAGCTCCTCGCGCCGGTCGCGCCGGCCAACATCCTCTGCATCGGCCTGAATTACCGCAAGCACGCCGCAGAGGGCGGACACGCCCTGCCGGAATTCCCCGTGCTCTTCATCAAGCCGACCAGCACCGCGCAGAACCCCGGAGACCCGGTGGAAATCCCGCAAAAGCTCGCCAGCACCAAGGTCGATTACGAATGCGAACTCGCCGTCGTCATCGGCCGGCACTGCAAAAACGCCACGCGCGCCAACGCGCTCGATTATGTGCTCGGCTACACCTGCGCCAACGATGTCTCCGCCCGCGACTGGCAGCAACAGTGGGGCGGCAGCCAGTGGTGCCAGGGCAAAAGCTTCGACACATTTTGTCCGCTCGGCCCCGCGCTGGTGACGCGCGATGAAATTTCCAATCCAAATTCACTCCAGATCAAAACCCTCCTCAACGGCCAGGTGATGCAGGATTGGAACACCAACGACATGATCTTCGACGTGCCAAGGCTCATCGAGTTTCTCAGCGGCGGCAAAACCCTCCTGCCCGGCACCGTCATCCTCACCGGCACGCCCCACGGCGTGGGCTTCGCGCGCAAGCCGCCCGTCTTCATGAAACCCGGGGACACCGTGAGCGTGGAAATCGAAAAGATCGGCACGCTCACCAATCCTGTCGTGAACGAGAAGGTTTGAGACATCCAACATTGTGGGCGGGGTGCCCTCACCCCGCGATTGGCCATGGTGCGGGGTGAGACACCCCGCCTACAAAAGCTGCAAGATTGCCTTCCGGCTTTCGCTTCCTTTGCGTTCTTCGCATGAAAAAAATCAATCTCAACGAGCTTTCGTGGGATGAAGGCAAATCGCCCACGGGAAAATACCATTCGTTTTATAAAAACATTTCCCTCGCGCTCGGCGGCAAACGCGACCTCGGCCCGTGGGGCGGTGGCCATCCCTTCGACCTGCAGATGCGGCGCGTGCCGCCCGGCGCAGCCGTCTGCCCACTGCATGCGCACACCGTGCAGTGGGAGTTGTTTGTCGTGGTCAGCGGAAGCGCCACCGTTCGGTCCGACGAGGAAATTCATGTCGTCAACACCGGCGACGCCTTCATCCAACCGCCCGGCACGGCCCATCAAATCCTGAACACCGGCACGGAGGACTTTGTGTTTTATGTCATGGCCGACAATTCACCCGCCGACAGCACCTGGTACCCTGATTCGGAGAAGTGGCAGATGAAACCGCAGCGGAAACTTTTCCGCATGGTCGAAGTTGATTACTACGACGGGGAAGAGTGATGATCTTTTTCTCCGCGGATGGCGCGGATGAACACGGATCCGGATGTTTTCACACCAAGGTCGCAAAGAACGCGAAGCTGAGATATCCTCAGGCATTTTACCCCGGATCACACGGATAGATGCGGATACAATTCGGTTTTAACCACTGATGGACACTGATACCAAACCCATCTATGGTGATCCGCGCAATCCGCGGGAAAAAGTATCCCCTTCGCGCTCTTTGCGATCTTGGTGTAAAAACCACCTCACCGTGCGGTGAGCTTCTTCAGCGCCGCATAAAGTTTCTCGAGGCGTGGCACGCTCGCGCCCGCGGCTTGGGCGCGTCGCAATGGCTCGCCCCAGATCGCCTCGACCTCCACCTCGCGCCCGGCGAGAAAATCGACGAGACTCGACGGTTGATAGGCGCCCATCGGCGGCGTGACGTCGAATTGCTCCCGGAGAAACTTTTCGGGAATAACGAAGCCGAGCCGTCCGGCGGCGAACTGCACCTCATGCATCAACGCACGCACTTCCTCGGCCAGACGAGGAATGGCACAGAGCCGGTCGGTTGCAATCCCGCCGGCCGCAATGGCCAGGCCGTTGAAGGGAATGTTCCAAACAAGCTTGCGCCAGCGCGCCTCGTTCAAATCGTCGACCATGCGCGCCTTCACGCCCGCGGCTGCAAACTGCGCCGCCAGCGTACGGGTGCGTTCCTGCGGCGGCCGGCCGAATTCGCCGAGGGCGATGGAGCCGGGATGGTAACACGTCACCTCGCCCGGCGCGGTGCGCGTCGCGGCGATGAAGGCGAGCCCGCCCATCACGCGCCCTGCGCCGAAGAGCGCCGCTAACTGCTCGTCGGAGCCAAGGCCGTTTTGCAGCGTGAAAATCGCCGTGGCCGGGCCGAGCAGCGGCGGCAGCAGGCGTGCGAGTTCGCCGTTCGCCGTGGTCTTGAGCGTGACGACAACAAGATCGACCGGGCCGATTTCCCCGGTGGAGCCAAACCCCGTGACCGGCCGCAGTTCGGCGGTGCAGTCCTTTTCATGCAGCAACAGCGACCCCCTCGCCCGCACCGCCGCAAGATCGCTGCGGATAAGAAAACGCACGTCTGCGCCGGCGAGCGCGAGCTTCGCACCGTAATAAGTGCCGATGGCCCCGGAGCCAATGATCGCGATTGTAGGGAATGGATTCACCGCAAGGAAGCAAGGGACGCGGAGGAAATTATTGAGTCAACGCTGCGTTCTCTGTTGTGCAGGTTGTCATTCCGAGCCGAGCAGGAATCTCCACTGGCAATTTTAAACTCGGCCAGGTTCCAATGAGATTCCTCGCTCGGCTCGGAATGACAATTATGGCCAAATAAGCCTCGGGTGTAGCCCACAAAAATTAGACATAAAATCATCAAAAAGGTAAAAAGACTACGAAAGCTGTTAACAGGCTGGCGACGCGCCTTTGTAACATCTATCGCCGGCCTTATGCAGGAGAATAGTTCCGTATGGGCCTACCTTCCAACTGCTACGATAAAGTTCCCCGAGTGGAGAAACTTTATACAAGCCAATTGCGAAGATATAGCTCACAGGTTATTCACAGGCATAATCGCCCGCCGCTGGCCGCAGGAATATCCTCACTTTTCCCGCACGACTGAATTACGCGCCACCCGGAGCTTTTTGGGGAAATCGGCGATGGCATGCAGGCCGCGGCTCTCGTGCCGTTGCAGCGCGCAGGCGACGATGATTTCGGCCACTTGCAGGAGGTTGCGCAATTCGAGCAAGCGCGGATCCACGGAAAAATTCCAGTAGTACTCGTGGATTTCTCGCACGAGATCGGCAATGCGCGTGCGGGCGCGCTCGAGGCGTTTTGTCGTGCGCATGATGCCGACGTAGTCCCACATCGCGCGGCGCAGCTCGTCCCAGTTGTGCGTGAGCACGACGCGCTCGTCGTCGCTGCCACCGCCGAGGTCGACCCAGGGCGGAATCTCGGCGGCGGCCCGCCGGGCCGTGCGCAGATAGCAATCCACGGACTCCGCGCCGCGGTGCGCCACGACCACGGCCTCAAGCAGCGAGTTGCTCGCCAGTCGATTCGCGCCATGCAGGCCGGTGCAGGAGATCTCTCCGCACGCATAGAGACCCGGCAGGGACGTCTCCGCGGCCAGGTTGGTCGCCACGCCGCCGCAGGTGTAATGGGCCGCGGGCACGACCGGGATGAGGTCGTGCGCCAGGTTGAAGCCGAGCTTTTTGCAGGCTTGGAAAATCTGCGGGAACCGCTCGCGCAAAAACGCCTCGTTGCGGTGCGTGATGTCGAGCCACACATGCGGCGCGCCGGATTTTTTCATCTCGGTGTCGATGGCCCGGGCCACGATGTCGCGCGGGGCAAGGTCCGCCATCGGGTGATAAGCGCCCATGAACGCCTCGCCGGCGGTGTTGCGCAGGATCGCGCCCTCGCCGCGCACTGCCTCGCTGATGAGGAAGCGCTCGCCCGTGGCCGAATAAAGCGTCGTCGGGTGAAACTGGATGAACTCCATGTTCTTCACCGCGACGCCCGCCCGGAACGCCATGGCGATGCCGTCGCCCGTGGCGATGTCGGGATTGGTCGTGTAAAGGTAAACCTGCCCCGCCCCGCCCGTGCTCAGCACGACGACCGGCGCGTGGAACCTCACCACGCGGCCGTCGCGCACATCGAGCGCGTAAACCCCGGCCACCCGATTTTCGTTTTTCGCTTTTCGCTTTTCACCTTTCGCTTTTCTACCTGTGCCCAGCTTGTCCTCCGTGACCACGTCGATCGCAAAAAAATGTTCGAACAGCGCAATGCGCGGCTCGCGGGTGAGCGCCTTGAGCAGGGCCTCCTCGATCGCCTTGCCCGTCATGTCCTTCACGTGCAGGATGCGGCGTTCGGTGTGGCCGCCTTCGCGGCCAAGGTCATAGCCTCCTTTCGCGTCGCGGGAAAACTTCAACCCGAGCTTGACCAGTTCCTGCACGCGGGCCGGGCCGTCGCGCACAATCTCGCGCACCACGCGCTCGTCGCACAGCCCGTCGCCGGCCACCAGCGTGTCGCGCACGTGCTTGTCGAAGTCGTCCGTCTGCGCGGTGACGACGGCGACGCCGCCCTGCGCAAAATTGGTGTTGGAATCGGCCTTGTTCTTTTTCGTGAGGATCGCGACCGAGTGGCCGCGCTGCGCGACCTTCAGCGCGAAGCTCAGCCCGGCGATGCCGCTGCCGACCACCAGGACGTCGAAATGTTTGGAGCTCATTTCAAAATCGAAAACGAGCACTCAGGGCACGACCAGCGCGCCCATCTCAAAAAAGGAGTAGTCGGGATTTTCGTAACGCAGGCGATAGTTGCCATGGGCGCGCTTGGGCAGCGGCACCACCACCGTGTCAGGGTAAGTTCGCCCGTTTTCGATCAGCGCAGTATAAACTTTTATCCGCACTTCATCACCGCGCACGTGGACCGAGGCGTGGTCGAAAATCAAAGGGGAATTTATCAACCCGGGCTTGCAGGTGATGGCCTGTCCACCCCGCGGATCGAACCGCACTCTGGCCCCAAGCTGCCCATCCTCAAGCTGCACGGTGGTGACCTCGATGCCGCCAACTTTCTGCACGAATTCCCAATCACATTGTTTGCGCATAGACCAACTGGTGAGGGAGGCCGACGCCAGCGACGCGGTCATAAGAAACAGGGCGGCCAGCCGGAGCGCCTTCCCAAATCTGTTCTTTGGCCGGCTGTTCATAATTCCACGTTGTCGATCAACCGAACCTCATCCACCCAGGCGGCGATGGCCAGCAATGTTTTTCCGGGCACGACCACGCGCAGGGGCTCGAAGGTGTCCTTGTCCACCATCGCCACGTAGATGACGCGCACGCGGCGCTTTTGGCTGAGCAAGTGCGTGACCTCGGCGATGAGCCGGTCGTCGCGGTGCTCGCCGCCCGCGACCATTTCCTGCGCGCGGCGCAGCGCCTGCGAGATGACCACCGAGTCCTCGCGCTGCACGGCCGTGAGATAGCGGTTGCGTGAACTCATCGCCAGGCCGTCGGGTTCGCGCATGATCGGCGCGACGACAAACTTCACCGGGAGGTGCAGGTCCGCAGCCATGCGTTTCAGCACCGCCACCTGCTGTGCGTCCTTCTGCCCGAACACCACGATGTGCGGCCGTACGATATTGAAAAGTTTCGCCACCACCGTGGCCACCCCGCGGAAATGCGTGGGGCGCGAGGCTCCCTCGAGCGGCTTGCTCACCGCTTCCTCGATCACGAAGGTCGAGCAACCCTTGGGGTAAATCTCCGCGACCGGCGGCAGGAAGATCGCGTCCACGCCCGCCTCGGCGCACAGCTCGAGGTCGTGCTCCAGCGGGCGCGGATAATTCGAATAGTCCTCGCTCGGGCCGAACTGCGTGGGGTTGACAAAAATCGACACGACCACCACGTCGGCCTTCGCCCGCGCCAGCTTCACCAGGCTCAAATGCCCGGCATGCAATGCGCCCATCGTCGGGACAAAGCCGATGCGTTGCTCCTTCGCGCGCAGCTTGTCGGCCAGGGCCTGCATCTCACGAACGGTCTCGATTTTTTGCATAGAGGAGGTAACTAACGACAACTCTAGCTTGAACTAACGGAATACCCAGCGCTTATTCAAGTTTTTCGCCCCTTATGGGGACACTTCACGTTCCCTTTACCGACATGATCCGCATCAACGAAAACTACACCAAGCTCAAGGCTTCCTATCTTTTCAGCGACATCGCCAAGCGCGTCGCCGCCTACTCGCAGGCTCATCCCGACAAGTCCATCATCCGGCTCGGCATCGGCGACGTCACCGAACCCCTCCCGCCGGTCTGCATCACGGCGCTCCACGCTGCCACTGACGAGATGGCGAATCGCGCCACGTTCAAGGGCTACGGGCCCGAGCAGGGCTACGCCTTCCTGCGCGAGGCCATCGCCCAACACGATTACGCGGCACGCGGCGCGAAGATCGAGCCCGACGAAATCTTTGTCAGCGACGGCGCGAAGTGCGACTGCGGCAACATCCAGGAAATTTTCGCCACCGACATCCGCATCGCCATCACCGATCCCGTGTATCCGGTTTACGTGGACACGAATGTCATGGCCGGCCGCACGGGAGCCAACCGCGACGGCCGCTATGAAGGCATCACCTACCTCGAATGCACCGCGGCCAACGGCTACGTGCCCGCCCTGCCCACCGTTCCGGTCGATTTGATTTATCTTTGTTTCCCCAACAATCCCACCGGCGCGGTGGCCACGCGCGCCCAGCTCGTCGCGTGGGTCGAGTTCGCCCGCAAGAACAAGGCCGTCATCCTCTTCGACGCCGCCTACGAGGCCTACATCCGCGATCCGCAGATCCCCCACAGCATTTACGAGATCGACGGCGCGCGCGACGTCGCCATCGAGTTCCGCAGCGCCTCGAAGACCGCCGGCTTCACCGGCACGCGCTGCGCCTACACCGTCGTGCCCAAGACCGTCGTGGGTTACGACGCCGCGGGCCAGGCGCATCCCTTGCACGCGCTCTGGAACCGCCGCCACACGACCAAGTTCAACGGCGTCTCCTACCCGATCCAAAAGGCCGCCGCCGCCATCTACACCGAGGCCGGCCAGCAGCAGGTGCGGGCGCTGACCGATTTTTATCTCGGCAACGCCAAGCTCATCCGTGCAGCCATGGCCAGGCTCGGCCTCAAGTGCATCGGGGGCGAAAATGCGCCCTACATCTGGGTCAACACCGGGCGCGACTCATGGCAGTTTTTCGACCTCCTGCTGGAAAAGGCCGGCGTCGTGTGCACGCCGGGAGTCGGCTTCGGTCAGTGCGGCGAAGGCCACGTGCGCATCAGTGCCTTCAACAGCCGCGAAAACGTCGAGGCCGCCCTTCAGCGCATTGCCGATGCGCTGAAGTGAAAGGCTGAAATAAATCTATCAGCAAAAAGCCGGGGCAGGCTTGGGTCAGCCTTCCACTTTCAGTCTTCAGTTTTTTTGTTGCCGGGTCGATTGATCCCAGCGCAGCCTTTCGTTGAAACCATGACCCCTTCTTGTTTTCGCCGTTCGCTTTTTATTACTGCCCTATGCGTCCTGAGCGGGCCTGCCGCCCACGCCGCTGAACCTGTTTCGGCCGCATTCAACGACCTCAACTTCGAGGCCGCGGGCCAGCGGGCCAGCGCTGAACAAAAAGTCCTCTTTGTTGATTTCTACACGACCTGGTGCGGGCCCTGCAAAATGCTTGATCAATCGACCTGGCAGGATGCGGCCGTGATCGATCTTCTGCGCACGAAGGCCGTCGCGATCAAAATCGATGCCGAAAAAGAGAAAACTCTCGCCGAGCATTACAAGGTCAGCGCCTATCCGACGCTGCTGCTGTTGAAGCCGGATGGCACGGAAATCGACCGGCTCGTTGGCTATCGTGAACCCAAGGTCTTCATCGCCGAGTTCACGGACAGCCTCGCCGGCAAGACTGCTCTCGTCCGCGCGCGTGAAGCCGTGGCCAACGCCACCACTGACGAAAATCGCGCGCAGGCTCGCTTTGATCTAGGCCGCACGCTCGCCAGCAAAGGCCAGTATGAAGAAGCGCTCGCAGAGTTTCTTTGGTGTTTTGACAGCGGGATGGAGAACACGCATCTAACGGGCGTGCGGGTTAGTTTCCTTCTCTCAGACATTGCCAGTCTGGGCCGTAACTTTCCTCCTGCACTTACCGCCCTGCATGAACGTCGAGACAAAGCCCTCGCCAGCGCAAAAGCCCCGGATTCCGGCCGGAACACCTTGATCGATCTCGCCGCATTGAACCGGACACTCAAAGAAGACTCAAAAACACTCGCATTTTTCGACCAATTGCCCGCCGGCGATCGTCGGCGAAACACCTTGGGCTTGATACTTTTTCCCCAGCTTTTGGCGGACAAGCGCTATGCCGATGCGGCAAAAGCACAGCCTTACGACTCAATAAAGCAAGCGTTCCTCTTTACACGACAAGTTGAAAGCGGATTCGATCCATCAAGACGTCAAATGTTTCATGACTACCAAATGCACCGGCTCGCCGAGGAAATCGAGATGCTGGCCGGTTCGGGCCAAATCGCCGAAGCCAAGGAATTCCTCACTATGGTGATAACCTATGACCATTCTGATGAGGTCAAGGCCATGATTCGCCAGCATCTTGAACGGGCCGGCCACGCCGAGCTGCTTGATTCTCCGGCAGGAGTGAAAGGCTGAAGAACCGAAACCTGAACCGGGCCTGCCCTGGTTTTTGCTGAAAGATTTATTTCAGCCTTCCACTTTCAGTCCTTCAGTTTTTCTGGGGCACCGCCGCCGCAATCGCATCCGCCAGTTTCGTCGCATCGGCGCTGATCAGCCCGGCCAGCTTCGCATAATCGCTGCCGTTCCACGTTGCCGGTCCAGCCGTGAATGTGCCTTGCGCGACCAGCGCGCCATTCGCACCCGCGGCATAAATTTCAAACGTCGCGGAAAATGCCACCCCGCCGTCCGACGTGCCCTCACAGGCCTGCACCCGCACCCGCACATCATAGTCGCGCACCTGCTCGGTCGTGAAGGGATACGCCAGCACCTGCGCCGTCGCCGACAGCCGTTCGCGCAGCACGCGCGCGAGGCCCGCGTCGAGCGACTCGGCCCAGCGTTCCTCGTCGTTGTAGCGCACTTCGCTCGCGCCCTCGCGGACCGCCATGGCCCGCTGCTTCAAGTACTCCGGCAATTGCACCGGGAACAAACCGAGGTGCAGCCCGGAAGGTTTCGGCGGCACGATCTCCGCCGCCACCCGCAGGACGTAATTACGCGCCGTGTCGGGCCTGGCCGCAGGCAGGGAACAACCGGTGGACAGAACATAGAGGACAGAGGACAGAAGCCAGAAAGCGGAAATCATAAACCCGGGAGTGTTATTTTTGATCATGGCGTTTTCCTCTTTGCGTTACTTCGCGACCTTCGTGTAAAAATAAATCATGGCGCTGGTTTTTTGCCGACCAGGAGCGCATTGGGGTCGCGTTCAAGGAAGTCGGCCAGGCGGCGCACGGACTCCGCGGCGTCCCCCAGTTGCTGCAGGGTCTGCACCCCTTGGTCACCCACCCAGCTCTGCGCCTCGATGAAATGCTGGGCGCTCGCCGCGGCGGCGTTGAAACGCTCGAGCGAGGCTTTCGCCTCCTTCAGGGTGGCGGTGAGGTTTTCGCCGGCGGGCGTGACCTGCGTGTCGATCTTGCCGAGCACGCCGCGCAGCTCGGTGATGGCGGAGTTGAGATTGGCGAAGGCCTGCTTGGCATCGGGCGATGAGGCCAGGTCCTTTACGGCCACGCCCGCTTCCTTCCAGTTACTGACCAGCCCTTTCACATCCGCGCCATCAAGCTGTTTCTGGGCGGTGGCCAGCAGCTTTTTCACGTCGTCGGCCAGCCCGCCGAAATCAACTTTTTTCAGGTTGCTCAAAATCATCGTCAGGCTCGCCTGATATTCGGAGATGGCCGAGGGCATCGCGGGCACGACGGCGTATTTGCCCCTGGCCTCGACAGCTTTCGACACCGGGTACTCCGTTGGATCGACAAAGTTCAGCTCGACAAAGAGCAGGCCGGTCGCGAGCCCCACGACACCGAGTTTTGCCCGCAGGCCACGATCGATGAGGACCTGCAGCGCGGCCCGGTCGGACACATCGATCGGCTCGCCGCGGGCATCAGTCAGGATGTCGCGGCTCAATTCGCAAACGACGCCGACCCGCGAGTGATTTTCCCGGGCGTCGTAACGCACGTTCAGGTCAACCACATGCCCAATGCGCACGCCGCGCAATTTGACCGCCGAGCCAAGGTCGAGGCCATGGACCGACTCGTCGAAATAAACCACGAACCGCTGCGACTGCGAAAAAAAGTGCAGGCCGCCAAACGACAGCAGCGCCAGGACGCCCAGCGCGATCGCCCCGATCACGAAGGCACCGACCACGGTTGGGCTGAGTTTGGCTTTCACAGGTAGGCTTTTTTAGACAGAATGGACAAAATGGACAGAATTATCTCTGAGGGTTCGCTTTGATGATTCCATCCATCCTGCTACAGTTTTTCGCTTTTCCCTTCACGAGCCAGGAACTCCTGCACCCGCGGGTCGTCGCTCCGGTCGGCCAGGGCGCGCGGCGCGCCCTCGGCAATGATGCCCTGCGCCTCGCGGTTGAGCAGGATCACGCGGTCAGCCAGGGCAAAGATGCTCGTGAGCTCGTGCGAAACGATGACCATCGTCGTGCCAAGCGCATCGCGGATTTCACGGATCAGGTGGTCGAGCTGCCGGGCCGTCACCGGGTCGAGCCCTGCCGAGGGCTCGTCAAAAAACACAATGGCCGGGTCGAGCGCGAGCGCCCGGGCGAGGCCGGCGCGTTTCTTCATGCCGCCGCTCAACTCGGCCGGATAATACTCCTCGAAGCCCGCCAGCCCGACCTGCGCGAGCTTGAGCATGATGATCTCGTTGATCTCGCGCCGGGTGAGCGTCGTGTACTCCTCGAGCGGCAGCGCGATGTTTTCACGCAGCGTGAGTGAACTCCACAGCGCGGCACTCTGGTAAAGCACGCCAAAGGTCTTGAGCAGCGCGCGCCGCGCCGCCGAATCGGCATCGGTAAAGCTTTTTCCGAAATAGTCCACCTGGCCCGCGAACGGCCGCTGCAGCCCGATCAAGTGCCGCAGCAGTGTGGTTTTGCCGCAGCCGCTGCCGCCAATGACAAAAAACAGCTCGCCCTGTCGCACGGAAAAATTGATGTCGCGCAACACTACCGTCTCGCCATAGCCACACACCAGGCCGGCGACTTCGATGACTGGGGGATATTTGGCGGCGTCCATTTAGAGCTTATCCTCAATCAAATATGCAGGATATTGAAGACCACGGCGAACACCGCGTCGGCTATGATGATGAGCAGGATGGCCGTGACCACCGCCGACGTCGCCGCGCGGCCCACGCCCGCCGCGCTGCGCTCCGCCTGCAGGCCGCGCAAACAGCCCGTCATCCCGACAATAAGGCCAAACACACAGGCTTTGATCAGGCCGGCATTGATATCGGTCAGGCCGATGCTGGCCACCGTCTCCACCCAATAGGCGCTCGGTGGAATCGAAAGCAGGCCTGCAGCCACCGCCATGCCTCCGAGGATGCCAAGGCAGTTCGCATAGAGCGCGAGCAGCGGCATCATCACCGCCAGCGCGATCATGCGGGGAATGACCAGAAAATCCACCGGGCGGATGCCGAGCGTCTCCAGCGCATCGATCTCCTCGCCCGTCTTCATGTTGCCCAGTTCCGCCGCAAAGGCCGCGCCCGTGCGGCCAGCCAGCACGACGGCCGTCATGATCGCACCCATTTCGCGCACCGAGCTCAGGCCCACGAGGTCGGCCACCCAGATGTCGGCCCCAAACTGGCGCAAAATAATGGCCCCGGTATAGGCCAGCGTGAGGCCGACAAGAAAGCTGTTCAACCCCACGATGGGCAGGGCCATCGCGCCGCATTCCTGCATTTCAATGAAACAATCGCGCCAGCGGAATTTCTGCGGCTGCTTCACCAGTCGCACCGCCGCCAGCGTGCACTCGCCGATAAAACGGGCAAAGCCCCTGGTCTTTCCCACCACTTCTTCCGTCGCCGCGCCGACATCGGCGAGAAAATTTATTGAGCGATGAAACGGCGGCCGCGTCAAATACGCCCCCGCCAGCTGGTCGGCCAGCCGCCGCACCTCCGGCAGCAATGCGTCGAGCTCGAGGTGCGCACCCGCCTCCGTGCACCACCGGCGCACGTCATGCACAAACAGCACCAGCGAGCTGTCCCACCGCGACACCCCACCCATCGCCAGCTGCACCCGCGTCGGCCGCTGCGTCCCGAGCAGGCGTTTCCACGACGGCCGCGGCGCGGTGATTTGCCATACACCCGCCAGCTCAAGCACCAGCCGGCCGTCCTCGATGCGCGCGTTCACTTGGGCCGTGGGTGTTTCTTCGCTGACCGACATTGGGACTGGTTCTAACCAACCGCCGCCAAATCAAAACTAAAATTTTCATGTTCTTTGCGCCCATTTACCGCCAACAAATCGAGTGTGACCCGCTTCCGCACCATTCTTTTCGACCTCGATGGCACGCTCGTCGACCACTTTGCCGCCATCCACCGCAGCTATGTGCATACCCTTCCGCAGCTCGGCCTGCCTGCACCCACCCTCGCCCAAGTCCGCGCCGCGGTCGGCGGCGGGCTCGAGAACGCCATGCGCAAATTCGTGCCCGAAGCCCGCCTGGCCGAGGCGCTGAAAATCTTCCGCCCCTTCTGGGACGTGCACATGCTCGAAGACGTCGAACCGCTACCCGGCGCCGTCGAACTCCTGCGTGCGCTGCACAGCCAGGGCGTCGTTTGCGCCGTGCTCACCAACAAACACGGCCCATCCTCGCGCGCCATCTGCGATCATCTCCATCTCACGCCCTACCTGAGCGCCATTGTCGGCGCGATGGACACGGCCTGGCTCAAACCCCAGCCGGAATTCACGCGTCACGTGCTCACGCTGCTCCACGCCGAGCCGTCCACCGCGCTCCTCGTCGGCGACTCGCCCTATGACGTGCAAGCCGCGCATTCCGCCGGCCTGCCCTGCTGGGCCGTCACCACCGGCACGCACAACGCCGAGCAACTCCGCGCGGCGCGCGCGGACAAGGTTTTTCCCGGCCTGCGAGAAATGGCCTCCGCCCTCGGCGTCGGGTGATGTGCCAATTTGTTTTTAACAGAAGATCGCGAAGCGTCGCCGGAATTCCGTCATCACAGGCAAAAGCAAAGGCTGCTTGGAAATTTGGTGCAAGCCCACCTCGATCGCTTCGTTACCTTTGCGACCTTCTGTGAAAATGGTTTGGGAAGGCCTCGGCGCGCCCTACCCGCGCTTTCCGCTCAACCGCCAGCCGGCCACGGCCCCGACCAAGCACGCCACCATGATGGATTGTTCCCGCTCCAAATCGAGACCTTCACCCGGCCATAGCTTGGACATCAAAAAATAAGCCAGCACGCCCAAGAGCGCGGCACCCACAAAAGCGCTGAGGGCTCCGCGTTTGATCTGCCGGTCGATTTCGTTCACGCGCTCGACCGAACCAAACCGCTCGGGCCGCGCTTCCCGCAAAATCTCGTTGGCCGACGCCCACTCTTCGTCCGGAACCTGGAGTTGAATCCAGAAAAGCGGCCCCAGCTCGTTCCGGGTGGTCTGGTTGTTCATCAGGTAAACCGTGAGGCCGTGCGACTCCAGGAACGATTTATCCAGCTCCGCCTCCGACGGCAATTGGTAGCTGAGAACAGTGCGGAGGTAGGCCATGGGGTTGAACCGGAGCATCAACCTTCGCCTAGATCGTCAAATTTGCCAAACGGATATGCAGGATGTTCACTTTCCATGCTATTATAGGCACCGCCCCACCGCCAACACTGCGGCGCCAGCCTTGACTCTCCGCAATATAGCTACACTGTATGTACATGCCAAAAACAGCCAAACTTTTCACCACCGGCGGCTCGCAGGCCATCCGCCTGCCGAAGGAATTCCGTTTCCCGGGCAAGACTGTGAGCCTGCGCCGCACCAAGCGAGGCGTCCTCGTCACTCCCGCGGAGGATGACTTCGAGGCACGCCGACAACGATTCATCAAGCTCGCCGGCTCCTGCCCGGATTTGCCCGACGTGCCGCCTCACACCACGCCTGACCTGCCACGCGACCTGTGATGCTCTATCTGCCCGACACCAATGCAGTTTCCGCCTATCTGCGCGGCACTGATGTTTCGTTGGTGACACATTTTCAGTCTGCCTTCGCCGAAATCCGCCTGTCGGTCATCGTGGTGGCCGAGAGGGAGTTCGGGTTCATCCATGGCGTTCCAGGCTCGCGCATGCATGCGCGCTTTGACGAATTGCTGTCGCTTGTGCCGGTAGAGCCGCTCACACGCGTGGATGCCGGACTTTACGCCACGATCCGCTCCACTTTGGAAAAGAAGCAACAGGGGATCGGTCCAATGGACACGTTCATCGCCGCGCAGGCGCTGCGCCTCGGCGCAACTGTCGTCACCCACAATATCCGCGAGTTCCGCCGCGTGCCACATTTGAAGGTCGAGGATTGGCAGACGCGGTAAGAACTCATTTGTTTGGGTTGTGGCCGCCTCACCTTCCAATTCCGCGTCGCTCTCCGGCGTCCTCGAGCGCATCATTTTCCTCAACGAGGAAAATGCCTACACCATCGCGGAATTCCGGCCCGACACAGCCTCCGCCCCGTTCGACAGGCTCAGGGCCACCGCGGGCGAAGCGCCCTCGCGGGAAAAGAAATCCGGCGCGGCCGCCCGCGTGGACAAAATCACCATCGTCGGCCCGCTGCCGGGCGTGCAGTGCGGCGAGACGCTGCACCTCACCGGCGAGTGGACGCGCCATACGCAGCACGGCGACCAATTTCGCGTCGCGGCGTTCAAGAGCGAGCTGCCGTCGAGCGTTTACGGCATCCGCAAATACCTCGGCAGCGGCCTCGTGCCCGGCATCGGCAAGGTTTACGCGGAAAAAATCGTCGATGTCTTCGGCGCCGACACGTTCCGCGTGCTGAGCGAGGAGTCCGCGCGGCTGCGGCGCGTGCCCGGCATCGGCCCGAAGCGCGCCACCGCCATCAAGCATGCGTGGGACGGGCAGCGTGCCCAGCGCGAGCTCTATATTTTTCTCCAGACCTACGGGGTGACGCCCGCGCAGTGTGTGCGCCTGGTGGAGCGCTACGGCGCGCAGGCCAAACCCATTCTGCTCAGCGAGCCCTACCGCGTGGCCCGCGAGATCGAGGGCATCGGTTTCAAGACCGCCGACCGCATCGCCATCAATCTCGGCTTCGCCAACGACGCGCCGCCGCGGCTTGACGCCGGGCTGCTCTTTGCGCTCGAGACGCTGCAGGAGGAGGGCCACACCGCCTACCCGCAGGACGAACTCATTACCTATGCCGCTGGCCTGCTAGGAACCTCAACTGACAACCAGACTGAGCCAGGTAAAGAGCGCCAAGACCTGAAAGAATTACTTGGCACGCGCCTCGACGCGCTGGTGAAAGTAAAAGAGCTGGTGAGGCATCCCGGCGCCACTGATGCCGGGAACATCCAACATCCAACCTCGAACACCCAACACCCAAGTTCCGACACTCAACCCTCAACTCTCAGCTCTCAACTTATTCAGCTGCCCATCCTCGACCGCGCCGAGCGGAAAATCGCCGCGGTCGTCGAACGCCTCGGCCGCGTCGGCAGCAGCCTGCCACCGATCAAGGCCGGCGCCGCCATCGAGTGGGCGCAAAAAAAGGCCGGCTTCGCCTTCCACGACCTGCAGCGCACTGCGGTGCACAATGCGCTCACCCACAAGTTTTCCATCCTCACCGGCGGCCCCGGCACGGGCAAAACGACGATCCTGCGTTCGCTCGTGGAAATCCTGAAGGCGAAAAAAGTCCGCGTGCACCTCGCCGCGCCCACCGGCCGTGCGGCCCAACGACTGGCCGAGACGACCGGCGGCTTCGCCTCCACCATCCACCGCCTGCTGAAATACGACGCCGCCAGCGGCGGCTTCACTGCCAACGAGAACACACCGCTCGCGACGGATTTCCTGGTGGTGGATGAAGTCTCGATGCTCGACGCCCGCCTCGCCGCCGCGCTGCTCCAGGCCGTGCCCGCGCGCGCGCATCTGCTGCTCGTGGGCGACACCGACCAGCTTCCCAGCGTCGGCGCCGGCAATGTGCTCAAGGATCTCATCGCTGTAGCCGGGGTCGCTGACCCCGGACGTCCGGGCTCAGCGAGCCCGGCTACAATTCCCGTCACGCGCCTCTCCGTCGTTTACCGCCAGCAGGGCCAGAGCACCATCGTCACCACCGCGCACGCCATCAACTCCGGCGACCCGTCGCTCCCGCCAGCCGTAAATAACGTGGCCGAGGCCAAGGCCTGGAGCGACCTCACGTTTATCGCCGCCGATTCAGCCGAGGATTGCCTGCAAAAAGTCATCGAGGTGTGCGCCGGGTTCGTGCCGCAGAACTGGAAGTGGTTTGACCCGGTCAATGACGTGCAGGTGCTTGCTCCCATGCACAAAGGTGCGGCCGGCGTGGCCAATCTCAATCTGCAGCTGCAAGCGGCACTCAATGGTTCGACTGCGCTCACCACAGGTGGTTCGACCCATTCGGCGGGCTCAGGGCAGGTTTCGCTCAGGGGCCCCTCGGGCGAGTTCCGCGCCGGCGACAAGGTCATCCAGTTGCGCAACGACTATGACAAAAATCTTTTCAACGGCGACATCGGCACGGTCCTCTCGGTGAACGCCAGTGCCAGCACGCTCACGGCTAATTTCGACGGCGCGCGGCATGAATTCGACCGCGGCGCACTGGGCAACCTCGCCCTCGCCTACGCCATCAGCATCCACAAATCGCAGGGCAGCGAGTATCCCGTCGTCGTCATTCCGCTGCTCAAGGCGCATTTTGTGATGCTGCAGCGCAACCTCCTCTACACCGCCATCACCCGCGGCAAAAAAAAGGTCATCCTCGTCGGCGAACCCGCCGCCTACGCGATGGCCGTGCACAACAGCGAATCGAAACAGCGCTGCACCCACCTGCAGCAAAAAATCCTAGGGAGGTAGGGCGCGTTGCCCTCAACGCGCCGCGGCCCGCTCGGGGAGCGAGCCCTACCGGCGCTGCCGCGCCAAAGCCAAAAATCGCAGGCAATAATTGTCATTCTAAGCGAAGCGAAGAATGACCAAGCCCTTATTTGCGTTCATTCGCGTCTATTCGCGGTTTAAGACTCCGTGGCATTCGTCCCGTAAAACATGAAGGCCGCCCCTTTCGAGGCGGCCAGCATGACCTAACACCAAGCAAACCGTATAACTACAAACTATGTTGTTCTTTCGAACAGACACTGACTACACGGAGATAGACGAGGCGTCACGCGTTTCGCTCAATCTTCG
>Ga0210392_10000249_pt1 | contig 39328 bp, 34 predicted proteins | sample IncBWC30OmetaG_FD_161057 | JGI IMG/M metagenome (GOLD analysis project Ga0210392, IMG submission 161057) | Forest soil microbial communities from Barre Woods Harvard Forest LTER site, Petersham, Massachusetts, United States - Inc-BW-C-30-O ... | reverse complement strand
CGATTTCTCTCCCGGCAACTTGGCATACTACCCCCCACCCACCCACTACAATAGAAGTAGCCCCTCCATCCGATTCGCCGCTCACCAGCCAGTCACCACGCGTTTAGCCGCGTATTCAGGTACTTTGGACCTTAACCCGTTTGATTGCCCTACTTTACAGCAAAAGTAGGGGGGATACTTCGACCCCTAAACCCCCTGATTAGACCACTTTAGACCAAAAGTATGACCTGCCCGGGGGGGAGGGGGGCCCCCTCCCGGGCAAACAAAAAGGGCCGGGATTTCTCCCGGCCCTTCTCTTTGAAACCAAGCCCTAAGCGTTAGCGGCTTCCGCCTCAGCCTTCGCGGTATCCGCTTCAGCCTTGGCCACTTCGTTCTCGGCATCCTTGGCCGCCTTCAGAGCCGCAACATCGCGCTCCTTCTTGGCCTCCGCGGAGTTCCGCCCCAGCTCATCGGCCATCTTCTCGGTCGTGAACGCCTCAATGACGTCGCCAACCTTGATGTCCTTGTACCCGGCCAGGTCGATACCGCACTCAACACCCGAGCGCACCTCGGACACATCGTCCTTGAACCGCTTGAGCGACGAAATCTTGCCCTTCCAGACCTCTTCGCCGTCGCGCAGCACGCGCACCTGGTTGTCGCGCTTGATGAGCCCATCGGTCACCTGGCAGCCGGCAATCTGGCCAACCTTGGTGATCTTGAAGACGTTGAGCACGGTAGCGCGGCCAGCGTAGTTCTCCTTGAACACCGGCTCGAGCAGTCCATACATCGCCTTTGTAATCTGGTCCTGCAACTCGTAAATAATCGAGTGCAGCCGGATCTCGACGTTCTCGCGCTCCGCAACCTCGGTAGCCTTGCGGTCCGGCCGAACGTTGAACCCGATGACCACAGCATTCGAAGCCGAAGCCAGCAGAATGTCCGACTCGGTAATTGCGCCAACCCCCGAATGCAGCACCTTCACCCGAACCTTCTCGGTCGACATCCGCTGCAGCGAGTCGGCCAGCACTTCGACCGAACCCTGCACATCGCCCTTGAGGATGAGGTTGAGGTCCTTGACGCCCGCCTGCTTGATCTGTTCCGCAAGCCCTTCGAGCGAAACGCGTGAGCTCTTCGCCAGCTGCGCCTCGCGCTCCTTCATCTTGCGATACTGCGCAATGCCCTTGGCCTTGTCGCGGTCCGCCATCACCAGGAACGTGTCGCCGGCATCCGGAATCGACTCGAGTCCCAGGATTTCGACTGGAGTAGACGGCCCAGCTTCCTTGATCTCCAACCCGCGATCGTTGAACATCGCGCGCACCTTGCCAAACGTGTTGCCGACGATATAGCTATCGCCCGTCCGCAGCGTTCCGTTCTGCACCAGGATCGACGCAACCGCACCGCGACCGCGATCGAGCTTGGCTTCGATGACCGTACCAACCGCGGGACGTTCCGGCGTAGCCTTCTGCTCGTTCACATCCGCGACCAGGCAGATCATCTCTTCCAGCTGGTCGAGGTTGAGCCGCTTCTTGGCCGACACCTCCACGAACTCCGTGTCTCCGCCCATCGACGTAGCCTGCACGCCGCGCGCAGCCAACTGGTTCATCACCCGGCTCGGATCAGCGTCCGGCTTGTCGATCTTGTTCACCGCCACGATGATCGGCACCTTCGCCGCACGCGCATGATCGATCGCTTCCAGCGTCTGCGGCATCACGCCATCATCCGCCGCAACCACGATCACGACGATGTCCGTGATCTTCGCTCCACGGGCACGCATACGCGTAAACGCCTCGTGACCGGGAGTATCCAGGAACACGATCTCGCGTCCGAACGCAGGAGAATCCGGCTTCGTGATCTTCACCTTGTACGCGCCGATGTGCTGCGTGATTCCGCCCGCCTCGCCAGCCGCCACATCCGTCGACCGGATCGCATCCAGCAGCGACGTCTTACCGTGATCGACGTGGCCCATGATCGTAACCACCGGAGCGCGGACAACTTCGACCATGTTGGACGTATCTTCCAACAGGCCTTCAATCGCCTCGTTCTCCAGCTGCTCTTCAACCGTGATGACGACAGCATCGGCACCGAACTGGCGCGACACTTCCTTCACCAGCTCGCCATCCAGCGACTGGTTCACCGTCACCATCACGCCCTTCATCAGCAGCGTGGCGATCAGGTCCTTACCGCGCACATCCAGCATCACGGCCAGGTCCTTCACCGAGATGCCTTCGGTCACCGTAATCGTCTTGGTAATCGGCACATCGCCCTGCGGGATCTGCGGCCCGCCAAAGCGAGGCACGCTGTAACCCTTGAGCGCGACTTCCTTGTTCTTCTCGTAACGCGGTGCGCCTCGTCCACGCTGTCCCGCGCGTACTGGACGGCTCGGTCCCGGAGCCTCGCCCGGAGCAGGCATCAACCCGCCCGGAGCAGCTCCTGGCCGATTCCCAAACCCAGGTCGTGCAGCGCCAAAGCCCGGTCGCGGAGCAAAGCCCGGTCCTCCCGGACCGCCGCCCGTTCCGCCCGGAAACGTCCTCGTCGGATGCATCGGACGGCGAGCGCCCGGTGCCGTTCCCGGCCCCATTCCAGGTCGCGAGCCAGGTCCTCCCGAAGGATTCGATCCCTGGTACCCAGGCCTCGGCCGCTGGAAGATAGGCGTCCGCGGTCCACCCGGAGGCGGCGCTGGCGCACTGTACGTCGGTCGCGGTCCCGTCTGCGGCATCACCACACGCCGCGGCGCGGGCACATTCGCAGCCGGAGCCGCAGGAGCTGCCGCAACCGGTTCCGGAGCGGGAGCAGCCACAGGCTCAGCGACCGGGGCAGCCGCAGCCGGAGCAGCCACGGGAGCCGGCACCGCAGGTGCAACCACCGCCGGCTTCACCACCACGGGCTCAGCCGCAGCCACAGCCACAACCGGCGCAGGAGTTGTCCCCGCAGGCGGCCGCGCCACTACCGGTCCCGTCACAGGACGGCTCGCGATCGCGGGCGGAGGAACCACATAATTCGGTGCTGCAGGCCGAGGAATCGGCACAATGCGTCGCGGCGCTGGAGCCGCAGGCGGCGCAGCTGCCACAGCCGCTGGTGCAGGCGCAGCAACGTGGGCCACGGGCGGCGCTGCCGGAGCTGCCGACGCAGGCCGCGTCACAACCGGCGGACGGTTTGCCGGAGGCGCCACCGTCACCGCAGGCCGCGGCGGCGGCGCGTTGCGCGCCGCCGTCTCTGCCTGCTTGCGCTCTAGAATCGCCTTCAGCGCATCGCCGGGCTTCGAAACGTGCGAAAGATCAAACTTGGGCTTGGTGTCAACCGGCGCCACGCGGGACGCACTCGTGCGTCCTCCACGGCTGAAGTAGCCACGCACCTTCTCGGCCTCATCTTCTTCGATGGAGCTGGAATGCGTCTTCTTCTCGGTGACGCCAACCGCCGTAAGAGCATCCAGAATGGATCGGCTCTTGACCTCTAACTCACGTGCAAGATCGTTGATGCGAACTTTGCTCATCTATCCCTTTTGTAGGAGCTGGCAGTCTCCCGCTCGGCCCATTTCCGTTCCACTGCGCACTTAGCTGTTCATGTCAGCCTCAATCGAAGGTGGAGTTCGTTCAAGGCTATTATCCCTTGAATCGGTTAACTTTTCAGCCGTTTGGCTGGGTTTCACAGCTTTTTTGAAATACCAGCCAAAAACTTCGCCGAACCCGTCCGTACTAGTCACGGTCGCGCTCGCCGTCGTCAATTCCTTCATCGGAGACTTCCTGGGCCTGGTCCACCAGTTCGTCTACGGTGTCGTTATCCAGCTCGATGCCCGCTTCGCGAGCGTCATTGTCGTCATTTGCGTCAATTTCCGACGATTCCTCTTCCGCGTCCGCAATATCCTCGGTTGAAAAATCGTTGACTTCTTCCGCTGAGCCCGCATCCGCTGCCTGCCCGGCAAGAATCTCTTCCGGCGTATTGGTCATGGAATGTACCTCGTTTCCCGCATCATCGGATGCGGCCGCCGCGGCAATGGCTTCTTCGCCCTCCACAAGAGCCGGCTCGGAAGGCACCGGAACCGGACGCTCCTCGCCCTCTTCATATTGGCCGAAGTAGTGCCGAACCGCGACCGCGATCTTCTCGACGGTCTTCTCGCCAATTCCCGGGATCTCGCTGAGCTCCTCGGCAGTCATATCGGCCAGCGCCTCGACCGTCGTAATACCAGCCGCGATCAGCTTCTCCATCACCGAATCGCCAAGCTCCACAACCTGCTCGATCGGCGTTGAGGGTCCGCCGCCCATGGCCTGCATCTGCTGCTCGACCTCCTGGCGTTTCTCCTCTTCGCTCTTGATGTCGATCTTCCATTGCAGCAGCTTTGCGGCAAGCCGGACATTCTGTCCCTTCTTGCCAATCGCCAGCGACAGCTGCGTGTCATCGACGATGACCTCCAGCTGCTTCTCCGCCAGGTCTGTAATTGAGACGCGGCTCACCTTCGCCGGTTGCAGCGCCTTCTCCGCAAACGTCGTAATCTCGTCCGAGTACTCGATGATGTCGATCTTCTCGCCGCGCAGCTCGCGGATAATCGACTGCACGCGCATACCCTTCATGCCCACGCACGCGCCAACCGGATCGACGTCCTTGTCGCGGCTCATCACCGCAATCTTGCTTCGCTCCCCCGCCTCGCGGGCAATCGCGCGAATCGTTACCGTGCCGTCGTAGATCTCGGGCACTTCGGACTGGAACAGCGACTGCACCAGCGCCGGAGCCGCACGCGACACGATCACCTGCGGTCCCTTGGCCGCGCGATCGACGCGCAGCAGCACCACGCGCACCCGCTCGCCCACGGCAAACTGCTCCAGCCGCGACTGCTCGCGCTTGGGCATCCGCGCCTCGGTCTTACCCAGGTCGAAGATCACATCCATCGGCTCCAGCCGCTTCACGGTGGCCGTCAGAATCTCACCTGCACGGTGCGCATACTCGTTGAACACGGTGTCGCGCTCGGCCTCGCGAACCTTCTGGAAGATCACCTGCTTCGCCATCTGCGCGGCAATGCGCCCCAGCGGAGTCGTGTCCTTATAGAAGCGCAGCTCTCCACCCACCTCTACCTCGGGTGCCAGCTCGCGAGCCTGGTCCAGCGTCAGCTGGTTGTCCGGGTCCTCGACCAGTTCCGGCGTCTCCACCACGGTCTTGTACACATACGCACGAATCTCGCCGGTCTCGCGGTCCATCTCACCGCGCATGTTCTCGACCGTCTTGTAATACTTGCGGGTCGCGAGCGCAATGGCGTCTTCAACCGCATTCACCACGATCTCAGGGTCAATCCCCTTCTCGCGTCCCAAAATCTCAATCGACTGATACAAAGCACTTGCCATGTCGTCTCTCACTTCTTTCGGCCATCGTCCCTGCCGATAATTCAAATTCTCTTTGGTCGAACATCCATGCTCTTGAATCTGCGCTGCGAAATCCCATCTCTGGATCCCGCCGTCAAATCTCGGCGACCAGGTTCGCCTTCTCGACGTTTGCCAGCGGTATCTCGACCGTCTGCGCTGTCATCGCCTTCTTTGCTTTCCCTTTCTGCTTCACCGCAGAGAGGTCGAGCGTAATCGTCTTTCCATCAAAGGCAGTCAATCTACCCGTGAAGTGGCGGTTGCTGTCAATTGCCGTAAACGTCTGCACCTTTGCCAGGCTGCCCCGAAAGCGCTCGTAATCGACAGCCTTCAGCAGCTTCCGCTCCAGCCCCGGAGAACTTACCTCCAGCGTGTACTCCGAACCCGGGATGAGATCTTCCACATCCAGCACGGTCCCGAAGTCGCGAGCAAAATTCGCACAATCTTCATGGGTCACCCCAGAAAGAGTTTCAACCGGAACACCTTTGGGAAGGCCTGCTTCCTCATTGGATGCTGCCTCCTCTGTAAACTTGGCCCGCGCCTCTGCATTCTTCTCCAGAAACACCCGTAGCGTCCGATGCTTCGCCCCGCCCGTGAACTCCAGGTCCACCAGGTCGAGCTGATGCGAGGCCGCAACGCGGTCAGCCGTGGCGCGAATTGTCTCCATCTGCAAAGCCATAGTGCTTACGGCAACTTCCCGTCTTGTCGTGCGTGGGTTGAGCGGGTGCTGTCACCGTCCGCTGAACCCGAGGTCCCCGACGAACGTTCTTTGTCCGTTGGGGCGGCTAGGTTTTAAGCAAACAAAAAGTGGGCTCTCGCCCACTCCTCTCTTCCGCCACTTTCCGGATTCGTCACGGATACCCGCCGTTTGCCACGCGGCTGCCTTCAGCGGCAGAACAAATTCGTCTGCTAACCGAATTTTAGGCCAAGTCCTGCGAAAGTTCAACTCTGGCCTCTCCAGTGCAACAATAGAGAAGTATGGTCCCTACTCAAATTCCCGAAGCGCTCACGTTCGACGACGTGCTGCTGGTCCCCGCCTACTCTGACGTCGTCCCGACCCAGACCAGTACCCAAACCCGGCTGACCAGGAAAATCGTTCTTGCCACCCCCCTCATGTCCGCCGCCATGGACACCGTCACCGAATCTCGCCTGGCCATCGCCATGGCCCAGCAGGGCGGCCTCGGCGTCGTGCACCGCAACCTCACCATCGAACAGCAGGCCGGCGAAATCGACAAGGTCAAGCGCTCCGAGAGCGGCATGATCGTCGACCCCGTCACCATCGAGCCCGAGCGCCCCATATCTGACGCCCTCGAAGTCATGCGCCGCTTCAAGATCTCCGGCGTGCCCGTCACCAAGAGGGGCAAGCTCGTCGGCATCCTCACCAACCGTGACCTCCGCTTCGTCTCGCGCACCGACATCCCCATCAGCGAGGTGATGACCAAGACCAACCTCATCACTGTCCCCGTCGGTACCACCCTCGAACAGGCCGAGCACATCCTCCACCAACACCGCGTCGAAAAACTTCTCGTCGTCAACGACGCCTACGAACTCAAGGGCCTCATCACCGTCAAAGACATCCAGAAGAAATTGAAGTACCCCAACGCCAGCAAGGATGAGCAGGGCCGCCTCCGCGTCGCCGGCGCCATCGGAGCTACGGGCGACTTCCTCGAGCGCGCAGCAGAGCTTGTCAAATACCGAGTCGACGCCCTCGCCATCGACTCCTCACATGGCCACTCCACCCGCGTCCTCGAAGCTGTCGCCGAATGCAAAAAGCGCTTCCCCGAAGTCGACCTCCTCGCCGGAAACGTCGCTACCTACGAAGGCACCATGGCTCTCATCGACGCCGGCGCCGACGCCGTCAAAGTCGGCATCGGCCCCGGTTCCATCTGTACCACCCGCATGGTCACCGGCGCCGGCATGCCCCAGATCACCGCCATCGCCGAGTCCTATCGCGCCGCCAAGTCACGCGGCATCTCCATCATCGCCGACGGCGGCATTAAGTACTCCGGCGACATCACCAAGGCCATCGCCGCCGGCGCCAGCGTCTGCATGATGGGCTCCCTCTTCGCTGGCGTGGATGAAAGCCCCGGCGAGACCATCCTCTACCAGGGCCGCAGCTTCAAAACCTATCGCGGCATGGGCTCGCTCAGCGCCATGGCCCAGGGTGGCGGCGAACGCTACTTCCAGAGCAAGTCCGATATCGATGAATTCTCAAGCGGCGAGCGTCCCTCCATCACTGCGCGAGAAGAGAGTGGCAACCGGCTGGCCAAGTTCGTCCCCGAAGGCATCGAAGGACGAGTCCCGCACCGCGGACCGCTCGAGGCCATGGTCTACCAGCTGGTCGGCGGCCTCCGCTCCGGCATGGGCTACCTCGGCTGCGCAACCATCGAGGATCTCCAGGAGAAAGCAAAGTTCGTCCGCATCTCCGGCGCCGGCCTCCGCGAAAGCCACGTCCACGACGTCGTCATCACCCGCGAGGCTCCCAACTACCACGTGGAATAGCCAGCTTGCCACAGCGCGTGACTTGGTATCATCCCAGAACGTTCCTCTGGGAGATCCATGCGCACGAAACGCTCGACAGCTCTTCTCGCCCTAGCTCTATCTGCAACCATCCTCGCGGCCGCTTCCATCCTCGCCAGCGCGCAAACCCCAGCGACGCCCCACGTCTTCTTCCGCGTAAAGCTGGCCGACTCCGCCCCCGGCCCTGTCAGCGGTCGCTTGCTCGTCTTCCTCAAGAAGGGCTCTGGCGATAAAGAAGTCAACATCCAGGAGTTCCACCCCGCCGACACCTCCGTAGCCGCCCAGGAAGTGCATCACCTCATGCCCGGGGCCTCCGTCGACTTCTACGCCGACGCCACCGCCTATCCCGCCGCCTTCTCCACCCTGCCCGCCGCCGACTACGAAGTCCAGGCCGTCCTCGACACCGAGCACACCTACAACTACTCCGGCCGCACTCCCTCCGACTGGATCACCCCCGTCCTCACTCTCGCGCAATGGACGCCCGGCAGCTCGGAACCCACCCTCACTCTCGACACTCACCCAGCCGAAAATCCCATGCGCGCCCCGGCCCTGGCCAAGGCTCACCAACAGGTAAAGCCCGGCGTGATCGAAGAGCAGGAGATGCTCAGTCCCCTGCTCACCCGCTTCTCCGGAAACCCAACCTCCATCAGAGCCTGGGTCGTCCTTCCCCCCGGCTACCAGCAGAACCCGACCCAGCACTATCCCACCGTCTACTACACCCACGGATTCGGCGGCAGCCTTGAATACAACATCGTCCAAGCCGCCATGATCCGCGGCCGCATGGACGCCGGCACCATGCCCCCCATGATCTGGGTCATGCTCGACGAATCCTGCCCGCAAGGCACCCACGAGTTCGCCGACTCGGTCAACAACGGCCCCTGGGGCACCGCCCTCACCACCGAATTCATCCCCATGCTCGAACAGAAATACCGCATGGACGCCAAGCCCACCGGCCGCTTCCTCAACGGCCACTCCAGCGGCGGTTGGGCCACGCTGCAGCTGCAAATCAACTTCCCCCAGGTCTTCGGTGGAACCTGGTCAACCTCGCCCGACCCCAGCGACTTCCACAACTTCACCGGCCCGGATCTCTACGCACCCCACGCCAACGCCTACCACCGCCCCGACGGCACGCCCTACCCCATCATGCGCGTGGACGGCAAAGTCGTCGCGACCCTCGAGCAGTTCACCAAAATCGAGGCGGTCCTCGGCCCCTACGGCGGCCAGATCACCTCCTTCGATTGGGTCTTCTCCCCGCGCTCCAAGAGCGGCGCTCCCATGCCCATGTTTGACCGCGTGACCGGCGACGTAAACCCAACCGTCGTCGCCTATTGGCATGACCATTACGACCTCGCCCACCTCGTCGAAGAAAAATGGCCCACTCAATCGGCCCTTCTCAAAGGCCGCATCCATCTCTTCGTAGGCACCGCCGACACCTTTTATCTCGACAGCTCAGCCCACTTCTTCGACGCCCGCCTCGCCAAGCTAGGAGCCGATGCCCACTTCACCTACATCCCCGGCCGCACCCACATGGACCTCTATGGCGTAGGAAAAGATCACTACGGCCTCTTCGATCAAATCGCCACCGAGATGTATGCAGTCGCTCGACCGGGTGTCGCATGGAAGAAGGCCAACTAGTCGAGCCTGACTAGCGAACGCTAAAACCGGAGAGCGCCGAGCGCGACGACCCCTCCGGCGCATTCGTGTCACGCACCATCGCTTCGAAGCGATGCAGCGTTGTAAATCCGTTGCGCTCGTACAAATGCCGCGCTGGCAGGTTGGCCTCTGTTACCGTGAGCGAGAGTTGACGCACCCCGCGCTTCAAGCCCTCGCGCGCACAGTGCTCCAGCATCATCCGCCCCAGTCCTTGACCGCGCAGAGACGGCGTAATACAGACCTGCGTGATGTGGTCGACATCATTGCGCACCTTGGAGCAAAGCAGCACCGCCTCGATCGCAGGCGACCGGTGAGTCGAATCGCTTCCGCCATTGCCGTGCGCTGGAACCACTGCGTCCCGCAGCACCCAGGAGTTCTCCGGGTCGAACACCCCGCAGCCGGGAAATCGAATGATGTTGTGCAGAAACCGCTGCGCCCCGTGCAGCGTCCGATACTGGTCGTTAATCCCTGCATCCATGTGGTTGGCATAGCAACGATGGATCAGCTGCGCGGTTCCCTCGTAGAATTCCGGCTGCCAGGCCTGCAGAATCAATCTCCTGCCCGGATGCAGCGAAGCGATATCGGTATCCATCCGCGAGGGATGAGCTTCCAGGTCGCGCAGCATAAAGCACCGCGGAAAGCTCACAAAGCCGCGCTCCTGAAACGTCTCGCCGAGTGCCCCATCCGGGAACATCAGCAGCTGCGACTCAATCCGATCCACCCCCGGCGTAGCCTGCACCAGCTCCAGCAGATGATGCAAAAGCGTCTCGCAGATCGGGTTCACTTTGGATTCAGTCTCGCCGTACGCGTACACATCCCCGATCACTGCCTTTGCTCCCTCGCAGACGCAGAAGGCATATCCGACGATATGCCCCGCCTGCAGCGCAACAAAGCCCGGAAGGATCCGGCTGTCCAGGTAATCCAGCAGCATGTTCGAGGCGCGGCCATAGTCCCAGCGCAACCGCTCTTGCCAGCGCTCCGCCTCGTCGCGCAGTAGGGGCCTCAGCTGCGCCGCGGAGAAGTGGCGAAGATCCAGAATTTCGAGTTGCGCGAAGTGACTCAGCGATTGGCTCAACTGCGCTCGACCTCTGTTTCTAACTTCCTCGACCTCTGTTTCTAACTTCGAGGATAGACCCTATACACCGATAGCCCTTGTGCCTGGTAAAGCAACAGGGGCTGTGTAAATCTCCCCTTTAGATAATTCTCCAACAAGGGTTCATCGCGCGTCGGGAATACCACCAGGTGCTCGCCTTCCGGAACGCCGCCGCCGGTATAGCTCACGATTTGCTGATCGCGATAAAACGCCAGCCCATACACCAGGTCACGGCGCACATTGAATTCGGCAACCACCGTTGCGTTCGGGTCGGCTCGCTGAATCTCCCGCGCCAGCGGACGCGCGGAGTAGTTGAGATCCAACAGACGTCCATTTCTGCCCAGCAGAAAATACAGCAGGATCACCAGCGGAACCATCGTCACCAAACGCAGCATCCGGACCCCGTAGCGACGCGTCACCAGCACCACCATCAGCCCCGCCGCAATCCCCAGCACGATCGCCAAGGTCAGGATCCCCGCCGCTGGAATCATGCGTTGATAAACCATGTACTGCGGGCAAAGGATCAGAACGAAGGTCAGAACTCCCGTCAACGCCCCATGCGTGTACAGCAGCCAGTTGGAGATACCCGCCCTGCGAATCCGAAAAAGGTAATCCCCCGTCAGGATCGCCAGCGGCGGAATCGACGGAAGAATGTATCCCGGAAGTTTGGAATCGGAGAACGAAAAGAAAATGATCGGAAACAGCGCCCACAGCACCAGGAACTCCGGAAACGCGTCGCCGGCGCGTACGTGACCCACATACCTCTGCGGCTTCAACCGAACCTTCCACTCCGCAAAGGACGTGGCCAACCCATCAATCAACGCGCGAAACGACAGCGCCGTCCAGGGCATCATGCCCAAAACCAGCACGATCAGGTAGTAGTAAAACGGCTGGTGATGATGGTAAAGATTGGTCGTGTAACGCTGTAGATTGTGCTTCCAGAAAAACTCGTTCAAGAACGTTGGATTGCGGCGCTGCACCGCGATATACCAAGGCAACACCATCACCAGGTAGAGCACAATGCCTGGAATCCAAATCGTTCGCCGCAGCGCCGACCACTCACGGCGCAGACCCAGAAATAGACAGATAATCGACAGCGCAAGAAACGGCGCGACCGGACCTTTTGCCAGCGTGGCTGCAGCGCCGAAAAAATAAAGATCGAACAGCCAGAACTTCTTGCCCGTCTCATACCACGCGTACCAGCCCAGCATGCCGATGCAAAAAGGCGCTGCCAGCTGCATGTCCGTCGAAGCGCCGCGCGAGAACGCGAACATCGCGATGGCCGACACCATAATGAGTGCCGCATCCAGGTGTCCCCCCGGCCGGAAGCGCTTGAGATGCAGGAACGCAAGAATGATGAGCGCCAACGCCCCTGTAGCCGAGGCCAGGCGCGCCGTCCAGTCGTAAACTCCAAGCTCGCGATAGTACCCCATCGCCCGCCAGTAATAGAGCGCTGGCTTCTCCAGCCACGGCTTGCCATACAGGATCGGCGTCACCGTACCGCCCATCAGGCACGCGTAGGACGCCCGCAGCGAAGCTCCCTTCAGACTGCTCGGCAGAATGCTCGCGTGCACCGCATCGCAGGTCGCCGTATGGGCCGCCAGCATCTCGCGCGCAATCTGCGCATAGCGCGGCTCATCCGCTCCCACCAGCCCCAACTGATCCCCACCAAAGATCGGAATCAGGCCGTAAAACAGAAAGTAACTGACGAACAGCAGAAGAACCACGAACTCAGTGGCGGTATAGCCCAGATGCGTATGACGCATCCAGTGCACGACGCCCTTCGCGCCGCCTGGCCGCGTCGATGACGCTGCGGCAGCGGTTGTGTCCGAAGGCGCGAGCGCGGATTGGGGGAGGTCCGTCAAAGTGATATCAGAAAAATCAGCTGCACCGCGCGAACTCATTCTGGCCGAAGCCCTTGCAGGTCTACTTGAATCGCCTGCTGCATATTCGCGAAGCGAAACTTAGGCTAACAGAATCGAAGGCAGCGTTGGAGCATCGATCGATGAAGCTTCGTTCCGCAGGGGTAAACAGGCCTCACGCATGTTTGCAACAATACGACTAGTCACTTCCGCCAGCGTCCCCTCCATGCTGCATCCGCTCGCATTGCGATGCCCACCGCCGCCAAACTTCTCGGCAATTACCGACACGTCCAGCGCGCGCCGGCTTCGCAAACTCAACCGGAATTGGTTCTCCTCCGGCAACTCGCGCAGAAATGCAGCCGCCTCCACACCCACAATGCCGATCAGGTGATTCGCTACCCCCTCGCAGTCCTCCACGCTCGCACCAACTCGGTCCATCTCCTCCTGCGTCACGTGGCTCCACGAGACCGCACCTTCAATCTGGATGTTGCTCAGCGCGATGCCCAGCAATCGCACCTTACTCGGCGGGTTGGAAAAGTACACGTCCGCCGCTATGCGGTTTGGATTGGCGCCACTCTGTACCAGGTGTTCCGCCATCGCGAACGTAGAAGCACTCGTGCTCGGATAGTTGAAGGAGCCGGTGTCTGTAAGGATCGCGGCGTAAAGGCATTCGGCGATCGAACGGCTGATCGGAATTCCTGCCGCCTCCGCAAGGTCGTAGATCATGCAACCGACGGCGGCCGCCTCCGGGTCAATCCAGTTGAAGTTGGCAAACTCCCGGCCACTGCGGTGATGATCAATGTTGATCGTCAGCGCCGGCGCTGCCGCCTCAAACTGGCTCCGGTCAATGCTGCTGCGCTCAATCGAATCGCACTCCAGAAAGATGGCCGCATCCACCGCCCCAAACGTGCTCGCGATTCGATCCCGTCCATCCAGAAACTGAAAGTTCACTGGAACCGGATCCACAAAGCACACCGTGGCTTGTTTACCCATTGCCTCCAACAGATGCATCAATCCCAGCGCAGAACCGATCGCGTCCCCATCCGGACGGAGATGCGAGCTGATCACGAAGCTGTTACGTTCGCGGATAAGCTCCAGCAAGGCGGCGATCGAAACCTGATTTTTCATAGCAGACAAACAACTCGGAGCCAGCTCACTGAGCTGGCTTGGTTGGTTTCGTCGTCTCCTTCGCACCTTTACCGGCAAGTTTATTGCGGCGCTTCTCCATGCGGCCCAGAAGCTCGTCCATGCGTGAATTAATCTTTTCGGAGCGGTCGATTGCAAACGTGATCTCGGGAACGTGACGCACGTTCATCCGTTGACGAATCTCGGTGCGGATAAAGCCGCGCGCCGTCATCAATCCCTCCAGCGTCGCCAGCTCTTCCTGCTCCGTTCCCACCACCGCAATAAAGACACGACAACTCTTCCCGCCCGGCGCCAAAACCACCTCGGTCACATGACAAGGCGCAATGCGCGGATCAGATAATTCGCCTTCCAGCATGGCTGTAATCTCTTCGGCAAAGGTGTTGACGACGCGACCGCGGTGATATGTTCTGGCTCGTTGCTCGGGCATGGTTGACTCTACAGGTTAGCATCCCCGAAGCCGGCAAAACCCGTCAACTTCGCTTTATTCCTCCAGCCGCACGTCGCTTTCAACATAACTGTCCAGAATTTCACAGCCCAGGCCCACCGCCAGGCGCCGAGCCGCCGCTTCCACCTCGCGCAATTGGCCGCTCAAATACGCGGTCGAGTTCGAAATCGCTACCACCCCCAGCGTGGCCCGGTTCCAAAGCAGTGCATCATCCAGTTCCGCAATGGAGATATTAAACCCGTGCCGCAGCCTGTCCTTCAGCGACCGCACCACCTGGCGACGGTCCTTGAGCGACTGTGCGTGTTCAATCGCGAGTTCGAGCGTAAGTGTTGCAATTGGCATCATTCACAAGACAAAGCAATTAGCGGCGCGCCGGCGCCGTCGATTTGCGCTCCACGAACGTCGGCAGCACCAGAATAGACTCCGACCCATGCGCCATCGTGTCGCTCGCCTTCGGATGGCGTATGCGCTGCAGCAGAGCCGTCGCAGCCGCCCTCCCCATCTCCTGTAGCGGCTGCCGCACGGTCGTCAGCGGCGGATTATTCGTCGCTGCCCCCACCACGTCATCGAAGCCCAGCACCGACACCTCCGACGGCACATCCACTCCGGCTTCGCGCAGCGCCACAATCGCCCCCATCGCGGACAAATCGTTGAACGCGAAGATCGCGCTGAACGGCATACCCGCAGCCAGTAGCTTCTGCGTCGCGACGCGCCCCGGCTCCGGCGTCGGATCGTCGCCCTCCAGCGCAATCACCAGATGCGGCTCAATCGCAATCTTCAGTTCGGCAGCCACCCTCGTGATCGCCTGCCACCGCACCTCCGTGTCGGAACTGAAGCTCTGCCCCTTGATAAACGCGATCTTGCGGTGACCCAACCGCTGCAGATGCTCGAGCGCATACCGCGCCGCCAGCGTATGGTCCAGCTCAATGTTCAGGATCGATGGCGAGCGCAGGTGGCCCGACACCGCCACGACCGGCACCGCCAACTCAACATCCAGCGCAGAGTCCACTGCAATGATGCCTTCAACGGCCCTCGATAGCAGCAGCGCAGGATAGTCGCGCAGCAGTTCCTCGCGGTGATGGTGGCTGACCACGAAGTAGAAGAAGCCGCTGATCAGCAGCACGTCTTCAATCCCGCTCAGTACAGCCGCCGAATAGCCGCCGCTGATCTCCGGCACCATCACGCCGATCGTCTGCGACCGCCGGCTGCGCAGCCCGCGCGCCAATGGGCTCGCCTTGTAATTCATCTCTGCCGCAGCCGCGAGCACGCGCTTCTGCGTCGCCTCCGAAATACGGTGCGTGTTCCCGGAGTTGTTGATCACCCGCGAAACCGTGGTCTGCGACAGACCAAGGTGTTTCGCCAACTCCTTCAGGCTGCGCCCGGAACCCATGTGCTTAATTGCATTAATCTTGCGTTCTTCAGTCATAGCGGCAAATCGACCAGGGCCTCACGAAGCGTATCCAGTTCCACTGTAAATGCATCGTCCCCGGCGGTAACGCAAAGGGCGCGCCGTAGCGCGCCCTCTGCCGTTGATCGAGCGTTGGTCTAGAACGAGAAGCGCGCCTGGAAACTCACCGTGCGTGATCCAAGCATGACGTTCGAGTTGCCCAGGTTGACACTCCCGAAGTTCGAATTGTTGATGTTGTTCGAGATAGAGGAAACATTAAGGTTGGTCTTGTTGAACAGGTTATAAGCATCGCAGCGGATTTCGAGCTTAGCGTTGTCGCCCAGAACCGGCATCTTCGGAAGACCAAACGCCTTCGTCAGCGACGCGTCAAAGTCCTCGTAGTCAGGACCATTGTAAGAATTACGCGCAATGCCCGGAGGTGGAGGAAGTGCTGCGTTGACGTTCGGGAACTGTCCCGTCATCGCCGCCTGAAAATTCGGCACGTTAAAAAATCCGTTATTGTAGCCAACCACTGTTAGCGCTTGGCCGTTAACCGTTGCCCTAGGCGCATTCTGATTCGCGGCAGCAGTGACGGCTGCATAGTTCGGATAGTTACTTCCGGTTATGAACGCCGTATTGCTGGTCGATGTTCCGGCACCGCCAAGATACTGTGGACGGAGATTGTAGTAGCCGCAATAGTTGTTGCAGTACAGCGATTGCGCCGTTCCGAAATTGGGTGTCCAGGGAAATCCAGTGTGGAAGGTGTAGATCCCGCTGAGCGACCAGCCGCCCGCAATCTTCTCCAACCAGGCCTTCTGGCCCTTGAAGATAACCGGCTGCCACAGACCGAACGCTTTGAAAGATTTCCCTACATTGAAGTCGGAGCGCCCCCACGAGAATGCGGGGTTATCCGGATAGTACGGATCCTCTTCATACGGTGCAGACGCGTTGTCCATGCTCTTGGCCCACATAAACTGAGCGTCCAGCTGGTAGTGATGGGCCATCGGGTGCTTCAATTCAGCCAGGAAAGCGTTGTTGTTGGATGAGGCATCGTTCGGATAGTAGTCGATGCTGGTGATCAGCGGGTTCAGCGCAACGCCCCGGGCAAGCGCGGTCGCCATCGCATTCGTCTGCGTGTTCAGGTGGTGCGACGAGCTGCCCTGATAACCAATGCTCGCCACCAGTTGCCGCCCGATCGAGTACTCCGTATCCAACGAGTAGTGTTGGGTGTACGGAGTCGGAAGTCCGCCCGTCGTGTTGCCGAAGGCATAGACGCTCGCGCTACCCGCAGTCGGAAGATTCGCCGAGTTGTAGGTCGTGATCGTATTGGGATTCGATGCGAAGCCGCCCAAAGACGTCGGGCTGCTGGAAATTCCATAAAGAATCTTCGGATTGATGGCGGTTGGCGATGCGCTGCTGAAGTTGTAGAAACCCTGAGCCGGCGGATTGCCGTTCGCGTTCGCCGTGATCGCAATCTCCTGCTGGTTGAAGTTCAGCCCATAGCCGCCACGCACAACCAGCTTGTCACGGAAGACCTCCGGGCTCCAGTCAAACGCCAACTGCGGTCCGAAGTTGCCCTTCTCAGGCGAGTAAAGACTGCCACCCTCCCGCACGCTGAGTCCGCTGAAGATGTCCGGGCCCCCGCCGAAAACCACCACACCGAGATTGTTTTGCTTGGTGTACAGCGCTCCAAAGTAGGAGTAGCGGATGCCCGCATGCAGGGTTAGATTCGGCCGCACCTTCCAGTCATCCTGAACGAAAGCGCCAAACAGGTTCTCGCGAAAATCCTGGCGCGTTCCGCCCGGGAATCCCGTGGCAGTATTGAAGTTTCCGTTCTCGTCTTCCGGAGCGTCGTTCAGAAAATCCCACACGTTGTAGAAGTTATACGTCGGACGTCCGATCGGATCGTTCAGGTAATGCAGGTTGGTGTAATCCGCACCAAACTTGATCGTGTGATTACTAAGTACCTTGGTTGCCACATCCTTATAGCCATACGTCCACTGATTGAGAATGCTCCCCAGCGCGGAGCCGAACTGATTGAGCGTGATCGAACCAATTTGATTGATGTTGTCCTGCGGTAAACCAACCGGTGACTGCGGATTGTCGGCGATCTCATTCCATCGCCAGCCGGCTGCATTGGCACGCGCTTCATTCAAGAACGTTGGCGTGAACGTGTGGTTCCAGATCACCGAAAACGCATCGTTGATCTGGTTGTGATGGAACAGGTTGTACGCACGAGAATTAGGGTTGTAGTCCGTGCTGCCCTGCGGCACCCAATAGATGGCGAAGGCTAGGTGATCCTTCTTGGTCACGTCCGCGTCCATACGACCGTTGTACTGCGTGTAGTACGAAGAAAACGGACTCTGCACAGCAAAGTCCGCAATATCCGCCACGTTGCTCAAACCGCCGCCGACACCCGGATTCACCGAAGTGCCGGTTGCCGTGGGATCCTGCGTTCCCAGCGGATACAACGCCGGATTAAGCGGAGATCCGATATTCAACCCCTGCCCGGCGATCGTATTGCAGTTCACCCCTTCCACCAGGCCAATGCCCGCGCACGTTGACGGGATGATTCCCGTGGACGTAACCCCTGCTCCCGGAAACGTCAGGTACTTCGAGGAGATGCTGCCCGAGGGTCCTAGCGCGTCAAACGCCGTGGTGTCGTACCAGCCCGTTCCCGTGCTCGTCGAATTATTTGGCGATGTCTCATAGGCGAAGAAGGCAAACACCCTGTTCTTCCAGATCGGACCGCCCACGCTGCCGCCATACTGATTGAAGCGTGCTGTATCTCTCTGTGGATTGCTCGAATTCCCGTCGAACGCAATCCGGTGCTGGTACGCATTCAACCCCGGCCGATGAATATTGATGAACAGACTGCCGTGAATCGTATTGCTGCCGCTCTTCGAAGTCACCATGGTCTGTGCCCCGCTATAACGACCGACCTCGGCGTCATAGTCGTTGCTCACCACGCGCACGTTCGCAACCGACTCCTCGTCGGGAGTGATCACCGTGCTTCCACCCCACACCGCGCTCGAGGTGCTGATACCGTCGATTGAAATACCATTGGTCTCCATTTGGCCGCCGTTGGAGTTCGCCGGCGGTCCGTTCTCCGTTGGAGCCGTGCCACCTGCACCGGAACCGTTCGCACCGCTCTGCTGCCCCGGCGGCGTGTAGACGCCGCCACCGTTCCCCTGTGCACCGTCACTGATCACACCCGGTACCAATTGGGTTAAGGTGAGAGGATCGCGATTCCATGAAGGCATATGTTGAAACTGATTATCCGTGATGGTGCCGCCTATGTTCGCGGTCTCTGTATCCATCGCCGAAACCGTTGAAGCGTTCACCGTCACTTCCTGCGTCGTTCCGCCCAGCGACATCTGCACCGTGAGCGAGTTCGCCTGCTCCGGGATGAACGTCAGGTCGGCCAGCACCTTCTGCTGGAATCCCGTGTGGTCGACAGTCAGCGTAAACGTATCGGAAGGCAGAGCATTAAAGTTAAATGTGCCCGTACTGTCGCTTGTCCGCACTACGGTTTCATTGGTCGAGTTGTTCTTAAGCGTGAGAGTAGCGCCGGGAACGACCGCACCCGTGGGGTCCGTTACGACGCCCTGGACCGAGGTACGGAACTGCGCATGAGCGACGCTCGTACTAAACATCGCCAGGAGAAGAACCAGCGCCGTGAAGGCAGAGCAGCGAAGCCAACCGCGAAGCGTAAAAGCTCCTTGGGCGATCGTGCTCGAACTGGATAAGCATGGACGTGCGTGCGGCATAGTGCCTCCGAAAGTGTTGCGGTAAGTTTCCTAATAACGTTGGCCGTTGCACAATCGTTTGCACACCTTGCGCAAACGATTGTGCAACCGTCGAATTTTTAGCAGCGTCGAAGTACCCCTGTCAAGCGTTTCGCTTGCGTCAGTGACACGACGTAAATTTTGGGAGCACCGCGACGCCGCATCCCCGCAGCTCTCCCTCCTTCACTTCCAGCCCTTGGCTCTATCGTTTCCGCCGGCCCAGGCCCGGCTCACTTCGCCGGAGGTTTCGCTCCCGGCCCAGCGCCCAGCAACGCGATGATCGCACTCCCCACCGGGCTCCCCTGCCCCGAGCACGGGTCCCAACCCGGCCCTGCCGAAAATGCCCCATTGTTCCCCGCGGTGATGTCCCGAAAGGCGCCCTTCGCCCCAGCCGCGTACAGCGCCGGATTCACAAATCCAGCGGCCACGCCATTCTGTTGGTTGGCCAGCGCAATCAGCCCGGCCCACAGTGGCGCCACGGCGCTCGTACCGCCGATCACCATGGTCTGCCCATCCACGCGAACCTCGTAGCCCGTCGAAGGATCGGCATCGCCAGCCACATCCGGAGTCCCGCGCCCTCCTCCCGAGGTCGTCGGTGCCGGCACCTTGGAACTCTGCTGCCACGCCGGCAGCGGAAACAGCGTGCTCACCCCCCCGCCTGTTGCCCCTTCCCCGCTCGCCAGCTCGTTCCACACCACCTCGCTGCTGATCGTCGTGCCTGAACCCTCCAGCGTTGTCCCGCCGCACGCCAGCACATACGGGCTCGACGCCGGGAAGTCCACGTTGTTCCCCGTTCCACCATCCGTAGATCCATCGTCCCCACAGGCCACCGTAATCGTGACACCCACTGCCGCCGCTGCCTGGCAAGCCGCATTCAGAGCCGTCGCCGCCTGCGTCGTCCAGCTCGACTCCGGCCCTCCCCAGCTGATCGAGATCACGCTCGGTTTGTTCGTCGTGTCATGTACCGCCGTGGTCACCGCATCGATGAATCCCTGGTCCGTATTCGGCGCAAAGTACACGGCAACCTTGGCTCCCGTCGCAATCGAAGCGCTCACCTCGATATCCAGCATCACCTCTCCATCCGCGCCGTTCGCGTTCCCCGGCGTATTCTTTCCCCCGTCCACTGAGACCGCCGTCAGCGCCGGCGCCGCCAACCCCAGCGACTGAAAGTACGCCGTCACGTCGGCTTCGCGATAGCCGCCGCCCAGTTCGATCAGCCCAATCGTCTGCCCACTGGCCATTGCTCCAGCCGGAAACCCATACAGCGCACCCACCTGCACCGGCGTATACGAGACACTCACGGCATCCGGCTTTGCGATCCGAAAGTGCGCCCTCGCTTGCGGCCGATTGTCCAGACCCAGCACCGCCACCACATGCCCGTACAACTCCTCAGGAAGATAGATCGCCCCCTCCCGTACGCGAAACGTCCCAGCCTCCGCCGTTTCCGTTTTGAGCGTTACCCCGAAAGCCTTCTCCATCGCAGCCACACTGCCGCTAAGCCGCACGGTGCAGGGGCAAGGCCGAGGCGAAGTCTCCACCGCCAAACCAAACTCCTTCGCAAACGCCAGAACCAGCTCCATCGACGCAGGGTTCGCTCCATGACGAATCTCAAACTCCTCGCGTGTGAGCCGCTCCTGCGGCCCATCCCCATCCATCGTCAACGGCGTCTTCGGCGCAACAATCACCGACACCGTAATGTCTCCAGTCTCCGTCGAAGCCGGCGCAGTCGTCGCCTGCGGCTGCACCGCTTCCATAACAAACGGGTTCTTCTCACTGCCCGCCAGGGCCACGCGATGCTGAGCTGTAAAACGTGATGCAGTTGCCATGAAACTCTCCTTGGGGTAAATCTCTGGGAATGAACCCTGCGTCCTAAGATGCGACTTCTCCCGCCCTCGCCGGTAACGCCCGTGCAACGATTCACACAGGACGCTCCCCAACCGCGAAAGCTAAGATAATACGCATGGAACTTTCCGCGATTCAATCCGCGCTGCGCGAACACAAGCTCGACGGCTGGCTCTTTTACGACCACCACCATCGCGACCCCATCGCCTATCGCATCCTCGGCCTCGACCCGGAAAGCTTCGTCTCGCGGCGCTGGTTTTACTTCATCCCCGCAGACGGCGAACCGCGTAAACTCGTGCACCGCATCGAGTCCGGCAAGCTCGACTCCCTCCCCGGCAGCAAGGACGCCTACTCCTCCTGGCAGGAGCTCGAGCACAAGCTCGAAGCCATGCTCGACGGCGCGTCCACCCTCGCCATGCAATACTCCCCGCGCAACGCCATCATGTACGTCGCCATGGTCGACGCAGGCACCGTGGAACTCATCCGCTCCATGGGCAAGCAGGTCGTCAGCTCAGCCGACCTCGTCAGCATCTTCGAGGCCGTGCTCACCGAACACCAGATCGCCACCCACTTCGAAGCCCAGCGGCGTCTCGATGCCGTCCTCGCCGCCGGATGGAAGTTCATCGGCGAAAGCGTCCGCGCCAACACCCCCATCACCGAGTTCGACGTCGTCGAGTTCCTCAACACCGAAATCCAAAAGTCCGGCCTCTGGACCGACCACGGCCCCAACTGCAGCGCCGGCCCCAACTCCGCCGACTCCCACTACGAACCCACCCGCGAAACCTCGCGCGTCATCCGCTCCGGCGACTTCATCCTCATCGACATCTGGGCCAAGATCGCGACCCCAGGCGACCCCAGGCAGCCCAACCCCACCGCCGTCTGGTACGACATCACCTGGACCGGCGTCGTCGGACGCGATCCCACTCCCCGCGAACAGCTCATTTTCAACACGGTTCGCGACGCCCGCGATGCCGCCATCGAAGCCGTCCAGCGCGCCTACGCCCAGGGTCGCCCCATCGCCGGCTGGGAGGCCGACGACGCAGCCCGCGCCGTCATTCGCGACGCCGGCTTCGGCGACTTCTTCACCCACCGCACCGGCCACAATATCGAAGTCTCGCTGCACGGCAACGGCGCCCACCTCGACAACCTCGAGACCCACGACGAGCGCCTTCTCCTGCCCAACACCTGCTTCTCCGTCGAGCCCGGCATCTACTTCCCCGGCGAGTTCGGCATCCGCAGCGAGGTCAACATGATCACCCACCCGCCCAGCTCGGACCATGCCGGCATCGCCATCGTCACCGGCCCCATCCAGCGCGAGCTCCTGCGAATCTGAACCTCACCCTCCGTTACCGCTGATAGAATCGACAACGATGGCCTCACCCACGCAACCACAGCAAGTCGCTCAACCCATCCCCGCCGAGAAGTCCATGTTCCCCGCTCTCGTCCTCCTCGCAGGCTGGCTCCTTCCCGGCGCCGGACACTTCCTCATTGGCAAATGGGTCCGCGCCCTCCTGCTCTTCGCCGCGATCCTGACCATGTACCTCACCGGCCTCGGCCTCTCCGGCAAGATCTACGTGCCCAACACCGGCGACCTGCTCGACATGCTCGGCTTCGTCGGCCAGCTCGGCACCGGCCTGCTCTACGTCCTGGCCCGCATCTTCGGCTGGGGATCCAGCTCCGTGGTCAACGCCCTGGGCGACTACGGCACCAAGTTCCTCACCGTTGCCGGTCTGCTCAACATCATCGCCGCCGTCGACGCGCACTCCCTGGCCAATGGCAGAAAGGCCTCGCTCTAATGCTGACGCACTTCTCCGCCATGCTCATCTTCGCGCTCTGTGTCTCGGTAGTCTTCGGCATCACCCAGCGCGCCGTCCCCAAGATGATGCTCCGCTTCGGAGCTCTCTGCTTCGTCCTGCTCGTTGGCGCAGTCATCGTCGCCAGCTGGGCGATGTGGCTCATCAAACACTAGAGCTATTTTGAGTCGGTAAAGTTGTCATCTCGACCGGAGCAGGACAGCCCCATCGTCCGGCGCAGTGGAGAGACCCGCAGTCCGGCCCTCACCCCTCTAGCAAGCCCAGCGCCTTTGCTTTTCTTTCTGTCATTCCCTCTGGGAATCTGCTGTTTCCTCGCCGTGCCACGGAACTAAAACGGGTTCGGCACCGAACTGTTCGGGTTCGTCGACCCACTCGTCCCGCTGGTACCACCCGGTCCATTGTTGCCCGTCGTCCCGTTAGTGCCATTCGTCGGCGAGTTCGATTGGCCGGTCACCCCATTCTGTCCGTAGCTGCTCGCCGATTGCGAGCCCATGCCGCTTCCCGCCGCCCCGCTCCCCGTCATCCCGCCACCGGTAACGTTCACGCCCTGCTTCAGCATCTCAATGCGCGGGTCGTACCAGAACTCCCACGCCTCATACGTAGTCTGCGCGTTCGGCTCCGTAACCGACGTGCCGCTCTTCGCCGTCCCAACCCCCACAATCACGCCCAGGCTTCCAATCGACGAGTCCGAGCTCGAACTCCCACTCGATCCCCCAGTTCCACTCGTTCCCGTACCACCCGTTCCCGTAATTCCGTTCGTTCCAGACGCTCCGTTGCTGCCAGACGTTCCGCTGCTGTCCGAGCTACCCGTCGTCCCCGGCGAACCCGTGCCGCTCCCCGGACCGATCGTCGCCCCGCCAAAGCCTAAATTCAACGCATTCGTTGCCGTGACGCTGGTAGATCCCGCCGCCAACCCTCCCGGCGCCACACCGCCGCCCGACTGCATCCCCGCCGCCGACCCTAAACTCGCCGCAAGCCCGCCCAGTTCCTGCCCAAAAAACACGTGAATCTTCGTCTTCTGCTCGCCCAGGTGAATCAACTTGTAATCGGCCTTCCCGGTCAGCGGATCAACATACACGTGGCGCAGAAACCGTATGTTGTTGTTGCTCTCCAGTACCTTGATCGATGCCGGATACTGTCCCGGAAACTTCCGCTGATACAGTTGAATCGCCCGCACATACTCGTTCATCCGGTGCTGGCTCTCAACCTCCTTCTCGCGCTGCAGCTGTCGAGCGACAACCGGCGCGGCCACCGACAGCGCAATCAGCACGATCGCGACCATCACCACCACCGCCAGCAGCATGAAACCGTCTTCACCCCTGCGCACAACCTCGCCTCTGCCCTCAGCCTGCCTGCATTCGAGTTGGATAGGCCAGTTCATAAGCAGAAGACGAAACCTCGCGCACCCACAAGATTTAGACGCATCCAGCATCTCGAATCTCGCACCCCGAATCTCGAATCTCGAATTCTCAACGTCCAATCAGAGGCAGCGTCTGCGTGTCCTTGTTCACCAGGTCTTCCACCTGGATATTATTCGTCCCAATCGTCACAATCCGATACTTGCGTGCCACAATGTCCCCCTCGGACGCCAGGTACACATCCTCACCCTGCAGCAGGAACGCCTGCCGCCGCCCATTCACACGCACCGCCGTCCCAAAATATTTCAAGTTGATCGGCGGTGGTGGAGGCGGCCCAACCGGCATCGGCGGCATTACCGGCAGCACAACCCCGGGCCGCGCCTTCGGAACATTCTTCGGAATCTCCATCGCCGGCGCCGAAATCGACGAGAAAATATTTCGCCCCGTCCCCGAATACACCAAACTCTCCGTCCTTAACATCGCCGACTCGTCCAGCGTCGGATCAAGACTCGACGACGTGCTCGCCATCCTCTTCGCCGCAACCCCCGGCGCCGGCCCCTCGCCTCTCCTCGCATTGCCCGCAGGAATTACCGTGGGCTCCGTCTCCCCGCTGCTTTCGCTCGACCGCGTCGCCGCCGGTGCAGTCACCGCAGGCGCCGTCGCCGCCGGGTTGGGCGATCCGCCAAAGAAGCTGTTGTACGCGTACACCACAAACACCAGCAGCAGCGCCCCAAAGATGGAGATCACCACAATCTGCTTCTTGTCTCTAGCAGGAGCAGCGCTCATGGCTGGCCTCCCGTCTCGCCGTCATGCTTCCCAGCGTCACTCGCCGCCGCCTGCGCCTCAGACGACAGCTCGTCCGCGTTCGCCGGCCGCAGATACGTCGTCAACCGTATGCGCAGATTCACCTGCCCCGTCTGCTGCCCGGTCAGATTGATCCCGTTGATCACAAAGAAAAGCTTGTCCCGCTCCACCGCATTAATGAACTCCACAATCGGCCGATAATCCCCAGACACACTCGCGTCGATGCTCATCTGGCTCAGCGCATCGCTGCCCGAGAGCTGCGGGTTATACGCATACTGCGCGTGCGTCCAGCGCACCCCCGCCTTGTGTGTCAACGCGCCAATCTCTGCCAGCACCTGCGAGTTCGCATACGGCAGCCGCGTCTCATAAAACGCATTCGCATCATGCGTCGACTGCACCAGCTTCGTGTCCAATCCCCGCAAAGGCTTCGCCGAAATCTGCGCCGCAATCAGCTGCACCCGCTGTTGATCCAGCGCATCCGCATTGTTCGCGCTCAACCCCTGCCAGACAAAAATCAGGTGCACGATCAAATACAGAACCAGCAACGCCAACACCGCAACCCCGGCCAGGTGAAGATTCAGCGCCGTCATCAACGCGCGCGCCCGTGCCGTCAATCGCGGCACCATGCGCTGCGGTGTCGAACTATTCGGCGGCGGCGTAACCAACGCAGTCAGGCTCATCGCACACCTGCCTTCGGTGGAACCGCCGGAGCCGGTCTCCCTGCCGTGCCATGATGTCTGCCCTTCACCGCCCCGCTCTTCCCTGCCCCGCCATTCACCGCCCCACCCGTCGCCGCACCGCCCGTCACCGCCCCGCTGCGCGGCTCGCCCGCATCCGTGTCCACGTCCTTCTTCGCAGCCTTCGCGTTCGCATACGACTCGCCCGGCGGCAGCGGGTTGTAGTTCGCAAGAATCTCAAACTCCACCCCCGCAGGCGCCAGGCTGTTCGCATTGAAGTTGTTGTTCTGCGATCCGGTCTCCTTCGCCTGCGTCGCTTCGCCAGTCAACCGCGGCGCCAGGAACCGCTTCGACCGTTCCAGGTTCCTCACCAGCTGCACCGCCCGATCGCGATCGCCAGACACCCGCAGCCGGATCATCACGTCGCCATCGCTGGTCGGCTCCGGCTCAATCGACGTCACCTGCACGCCCGCCGGCAGCACCGTCTCCAGGTCCATCATGATCGCCGTCCACGAAAAACTCTTGCGCAGAAACAGCGCATTCAGAAAGTGCGCGCGCGCCAGCACCGCCGCATTCGCCGGCTCGCGCATCTTCTGCTCATTTCTGCGCTTCTCATCCTGCGCTGCCACCACCTTCGTATGCACCGCATGGATCTGCCCCTGGGCAACATCCAGCCTCTTCTGCAGAATGTGGCTAGCCACCAGCGCGCCCACAGCCACAAACGCCAGCACGCCCATAAAGATGCGCAACCGCAGAAAGATTGGCCGAAGTTCAATGAACGGCCGCGTCGCGAGATTGACAGTAATCTTCATCAGCCCCGCAGCGCCCCCACCACTCCCGAAAGCCACGCCCGCGGAGCCGATGCCGTCGCCGCTTCCGGCAGCAGCTCTGCCGCGTCCACCAGCTCCCGCACCCGCAATCCATCGTCTTCACCCACGCCCGACGTCTTCAAAATCCGCGCCAGCCTCTCCGCCCCCAGCGATCCCGCGCTCAGCACCTCGGTCGGCGCAACCGCCAGCGTGTCCTCAAAGTACGCCGCCGCCACGCTCACCGCCTGCGCAATCTCGGCCGAAAGCGGCACCGGCTGCAAATCCGACGCACCCACATTCCCCTGCCCCGCCTGGTAAACCTCAGGCAACTTCATCCCCGTAAGGCTCCCCGCGCCCTGCACCGCCGCCTCATCCGCCACCTGGTCCGCATAAGGATTCCTCCCATGCTCCGGCAGCGCTTCCTGCGCTGCCCACTCCGCAGCCGTCTCATGCGGATCCACCAGCGGCAAGCCTGCCAGCGGCGTCGACGTCGTCACCGAGCGTTCCTGCAAATCCACGCTGCGATGCAGCAGCAACACGCCACCGCGCACAATCGCCGCAGTCACCCCAATCGGATTCGCATTCACCAGCAGCGCCGGCTCCGCATCGCCCACCGCGGCCAGACACGCCAGCGTACTCGGCAACACGCACCCCGGCTCAAATCCCGCTTCCCGCGCCGCCGTCTCATACTCGCTCAGCACATCCCGAGGAATCGCCACCGCCAGCACCCGCACCACGCCTTTGCTGGTGCTCATCGTCTGGTACGTCACCATCGCCTCATCCGCATCGAACGGCAGCAGCTTCTTCAGCCGAAACTTCACCAACGGCAGCGCCTCAGTCTCGCGGCTCGGCAGCGCCTCAAAGTCCAGCAGCAGCACCCGCACCGCCGAGTCCGGAATCACCAGCGTCAAATTCGCATCCCGCACATTCGACCGCTCGCCAATCTGCTCCAGCGCACTCCGAATTGCCGCCGTCACCGCCACCCGGTCCACAATGTTTCCCGGCTTCAGACTCGGTGCCACCGCACCCTCGGCCAACGCAACCCTCGCCACCGCCGACAACGGCGATGCAGCGTCCACAGAGCGCGCCGCTACTACACCCTGCGGCATAATCTCGCACGCCACACGTGGGCGGATTCCGGAAGCTTTGGGAAGTAAGTTCATCAAGCTCTAACTAGAGTACCCTGCGGAGGTTGAGGATAGCATTGCTCAGACGTTGGACGTTCCATTCAACGTCCCGTTTAGCGAAATCCGCTCAATATTCCCCCTACCGCCCCTGCTCAATGAATGTAACTTTATTAATTTCTCGCAGCGTCGTAATCCCCGCCCGCACTCTCTCCAAAGCCGAGTCCCGCAGGAACGACATTCCCTTGTCCCGCGCCTTCTTCCGTATCTCCGACCCCGGCCGCTTCTCCAGCAGCATCTCGCGAATCTCGTCGTCCAGCTCCAGCAGCTCGTGGATCGCCGACCGCCCGCGATACCCCGTCCCGCCGCACTCAATGCACCCCGGCCCTTCCTTGAACACCACGTCCCGCCACTCCGCAGGCACCAGCCCGTTCACCTCCAGCTCCGCATCCGTGTAGTGCACATCCTTCACACAGAATTCGCACACCTGCCGCACCAGCCGCTGCGCCAAAATGCAGTTCAGCGCGCTCACAAAGTTGTAAGGCTCCACGCCCATGTTCAGAAAGCGCCCCAACACGTCGACCACGTTATTCGCGTGCACGGTCGTGAACACAAGATGCCCCGTCAGCGCCGAGTTGATCGCAATCTGCGCCGTCTCCGCATCTCGAATTTCGCCCACCAGGATCTTGTCCGGATCGTGACGCAGAATCGAGCGCAGCCCGCGCGCAAACGTCAGCCCCTTCTTCTCGTTGACCGGAATCTGCGTGATCCCCCGAATCTGATACTCCACCGGATCCTCAATCGTGATGATCTTGTCCTCTTCGCTCTTGATCTCATTGAGCGCCGCATACAAGGTCGTCGTCTTACCCGAACCCGTTGGCCCGGTCACCAGCACCATCCCGTACGGCTCCTTGATGTACCGCCGAAACCGCGTCAGGTCCCTCTCCGCAAACCCCACCACGTCCAGCGACAGCTGCTTGAACTTCTCTGACATCGACTCTTTATCCAGCACGCGCAGCACGGCATTCTCGCCATGCACCGTCGGCATGATGCTCACGCGGAAGTCGATCAGCCGCCCCTTGTATCGCACCCGGAAGCGTCCATCCTGCGGCACGCGCCGCTCCGCAATATCCAGCTCGCTCATGACCTTGATGCGCGACAAAATTGTCTGGTGATGCTCGCGCGCAATCGGCGCCATCGCATGCTGCAGCACGCCGTCAATGCGGTACTTCACCATCAGGCAGTCGTCATACGTCTCCAAATGAATATCCGAAGCGCGCCGCTCCAGCGCCGTAAAGATCGTCGTATCCACCAGCCGGATAATCGGCGAAATATCATCGTCCGCGGTCAGCTTCTCAATCGAAATATTCTCTTCCGCGTTCTCCTCATTCGAGAGCACATCGAACGCCAGCCCTTCGCTCGCCTCATCCAGGACACGCTGCGATTGCTCGTTCTTCTTGAGCAAATCGGTGATCTGGCTCAGCGTCGCCACCCGCGTCACAATCCGCGCCCCCAGCAGCCCTGCAATCTCGTCAATCACCATCAGCTTCGAAGGGTCCGCCACCGCAATCGCCAGCCGCCCCTCACTCTGCTCCAGCGGCACAAAGTTGTAGCGGAACATCATGTCCACCGGCACCGACTTGAACAGCTCCACCTGGATCTTGAAGTTCTTCAAATCGACAAACTCAGCGTGATAGCGCCGCGCCAGCATCTGCGCCCGCTCCACCTCGCTAAGCGCCTCATTGCTATACGGAATTGCGACAGGAATTGTACTGGCCATACTTCGTAAGACTCCTCAACAGAGCTCTCGTTACCAAATGCAGCGCACTTCACCCGAGCTGCGTATGCGCTCGTCGGACGTAATCAAATCCATTCCGTGCACCAACGCAGTCGCTCCAATCAACCGGTCTGCCGGATCCCTCGGATAACCATCAGAGAACTGAACCGCCCTTTCTGCAATCGCGCCCGTAATGGGGAGAACAATAAGGATCGTCTCCAGGTATCGAAGGTAGTCTGCCAAGGGCCGCTGATGACGGAGCCTACCCTTGGCTGAGATCATGGCAACTTCCCACAAAGACGAACTTGCCAGTGCCAGCCCCTCCGGTATCCGACTCCTACTCCGAATCTCGGAAGCTGCGCCAGGGGAAAGTTTTTCCTTGTCCAACGTCATGTAGATTGCAGCTTGAGTGTCCAGCAAAATCATTGCAGTTGTGCCAACGTTGCCTGGTCAAATTCTTCGTATTCTTTATCGCTAAAGAGGGGAGCCGTTATGTCTCCGACAATTTCAACTCCGTCAAACCGATACGCGTCCAGAGGATCGACATCCTTTGGTATGTCGAGAGGTGAAATCGTCGCAACCGGCTTTCCATTCTTTGTCACCAAAACCGGCTCCCGTTTCGTCTCAACCTCGGTCAGCAGCGCCAGAAACTGCGCCTTAGCACTCGCCGCACCCAGCTTCTTCATAGCCCCGCCCTCCAATATGACCACTCTATCATGGTCACATCTCTCTACCCGCCCACCCCATTCAAACTAAAGATCGGCAAATACAGCGCAATCAGCACAATCACCACCACCACGCCCATCCCAATCAGAATAATCGGCTCCACCAGACTCATGATCGCCGCCAGCGACGTCTGCACATCCTCCTCAAAAAACTCCGCCACCGAGTTCAGCATCTGCGGCAGCGCGCCCGTACTCTCCCCCACCTCAATCATCTCAATCGACAGCTCGGGAAACACCCCAGTCCGCTCCAGACTCAGCGCCAGCCCCTTCCCCTCCCGCACCGTCTCCACCGACACCCGTACCGCCTTCGCAATCGAGCGCGACTCAATCGACCGCGCCGCCGTCTCCAAACTCGGCACCAGCGGCAGCCCGCCTGTCAGCAGCGTCGCCAGCGTCCGCGAAAATAGCCCCACCTGGTACTTTAGCCACACCGTACCCAGCACCGGCGTCCTGATCCGCACTCGGTCAAGCAGGTCCGCGCCAGCCTCGCTCTTGCTCCACCGCACCACGAGGTACCCCATCAGCACCAGCACCGGCGCGACATACAGCCCATAATGCTGCGCATTTTCCCCCAGCGTCAGCAGCCACAGCGTCAGCGTCGGCAGCTTCGTCCCCAGCTGCGCATACAGCGACGCAAACCGCGGCACCACAAAGGTAATCAGGAAGGTAAACAGCCCAATCACCATCACAATCAAAAATGCCGGGTAAATCAGCGACGCCCGCAGCTTCTTCCGGAACGTCAGCGCCACCCGCTGGAAGTCCAGGTACCGCTGCAACACCTCTTCCAAATTTCCCGACCGCTCGCCCGCCAGCAGCGTCGTCGTGTACACCAGCGGCACCGTCCCCTGAGCCTCAAACGCCGCAGAGATCGACTCGCCCGTCTTCACCCGCCCGCCAACATCCTCCAGCTGCGCCCGAAAGCTCAAATCCTTCTGCCGCTTGGCCAACAAATCCAGCGAACTCAAAATCGGCAATCCCGCCCGAATCAGCGTCAAAAACTGTTGGTTGAAGATCAGAAACACATCCAGCTTGACCTTCTTCTTTGCCGACCGCCCAATCGTCGACCGCGGCTTGACCGAATACACCAGGTAGCCTGCCTGCGTAAACCTCGCGCGCAGCTCCTCGGCCGTCGCCGCCGCGTGCGTCTGCTCCTGCACACGTCCACGTTCATCGGCGAGTTTGACTATAAATTCGTTCATGCACGCAGTTCAGGCTTTGACGCGAAGAATCAGCTCGAAAGCAGAGGTCTCTCTGCCATCTTAGACGCTCCACCTTCCGTTTCGCCTCTACCCCACAAACCAGCCGCTTTCTATCGCTTCGATCTGGCCGAACCCTTCTTCGCCACCGCCCCGCGCCCGTTCCCGCTCCCGCTCTTCGCACTCCCCGCCACGGCTATCTGCCCGGACGTCGCCACCGCCCCGCCCCCATTCCCCATCGCCAGCCCAGCCTTCTCGGCCACACCAACCTTCACCGGCACCGCCGAAGTCTCCGCCGCTTCCTCCGCCGTATACAGTGCGTTGCGATACAGGCTCGAGTACAGCTCCTTCGTAATCTGGTAGCAGTCGCACGACGCCGCCTCCAGCTCCGCGCGCTTGAGAATCTTCACCCTTCCGCGCTGATACTGGATCAGCCCCTGCCGTTGCAGAGCCCCCGCAATCAAAGTAACCGTGGTTCGCCGCGCCCCCAGCATCATCGCCAGAAACTCCTGCGTGAAATGCAGCGTGTCCGTCCCCGCTCGATCCTGCGCCGTCAGCAGCCAGCGCGCCAGCCGCTGTTCATTGTCATGCAGCCGATTGCACCCCGCCAGCTGGCTCAAACTCACCGCCTGCTCCTGCACAAACTCCAGCAGTCGCTCCCGCACCTCTTCGTTCGTTCGGAAGATCATCGCCAGGTCAGCGAAGCGTATCCTCAGCGCCGTCGCCTCCAACTGGATAAAGCAGCTAGTCGACACCTTCGCCGGCCCCAGCAGGTGAAAGCTCCCCACCACCCCTTCCCGTCCAATCAGCCCAACCTCGGCCATCCCCCCGTTTTCCATCATCGCCACCACCGAAGCGATCCCCGACGTCATGAAAAACGCATACTGCGGCACAACCCCCGGCTCATACAACATCTTCTTCAGAGGAAGATCCACCTCCGCGCACAACCGCACCAGAGAACTCCGGCTCTCGCGCGACAGCGACTCAAGAAAAAGATTGTTGTGTTTCATTAAGGTGCGCACTCCTTCACGTCCGTTCGTAAGGGAGTCCGCAATCCTGTTCAGCGGCTTTCACGCACCGGGGTAGAACCGTCTTTCAATCTCAACGGGTGATGTGACCATACTCTTTATCCCAGAATTCGGTCTGTACTTAAAACCACAATGGAATGTTCGACAACGAACAGACAAGGGTTCGCCAAAGGCCTACCGTGTAATCCTCTTGTTTCAAATTCAGCACGCCCGATGCCTTGTATGTCTGCTCCCGCTTCCGTACTTGTCTTTGGCCACGACTACCAGCTAGTCCACACGCGCAGCCTGATCCTCGAGAAGGCCGGCTTCCACGTTCGTACGGCTCACAGCCTCCCTGACCTCCAACAGCTGCTCTCCGAACCCTCCATCGACGTCATGCTGCTCTGCCACTCCCTCACCATCGAGGAGTGCGCAGAGGCCCTCACCCTCACCCACCAGCGCTGGCCGCAGATCCAAACCATCGCCCTCGTCTCCGGCTCCTCGGACTGCGCCTCCGCATCCGCCGACGCGACCATGGAAGCAACCGAAGGCCCCGCCAAATTGATCAGCGCCGTCCGCCGGCACATCAACTAGCTCCCCGCAGCCTCTGACCCATGCAAAAAGGCCTCGCCGCATCCGGCGAGGCCTTCTCTCATTTCAATCCAGAGTCGTTACACGCTGAAGCTCGAGCCACAACCGCACGTCGACTTCACCTGGGGATTCTCGAACTTGAACCCCGCAGCCTCCAGCGTCTCCACGTAGTCCACCGTGCAGCCGTTCAGATACATCGCGCTCGTCGCGTCCACAAACACCTTCAGGTCATCGAACTTCGCAATCTTGTCCATCATCCCAGCCGCGTTCTCAAACGACATCGAGTACTGGAATCCCGAACACCCGCCACCCGCCACACCAATCCGCAGCCCCGCCGGCACTGGATCCTGCGTCGCCATAATCTCCTTCACCTTCGCAATCGCGGCGGCCGTAAGCACCACCGGCGACGACGGCGCGGCAGGCGCATTCACAACTTCTACAGTGGGATTAACGGCGGTAGTTGCCATGTCGTATCTCCTCAAAATTCTCAGGCTCGTTTCGGCTCTGCGTCCGGACAGACCTTCTTTTCAGTCTAGCCCCCGGCGTTGGTTGCAGCAAGCCACAACCCGTCACCTATTGGATGTTCCCGTGCCCCGGTGGATTCTTTACCAGCCTCCCACCCCCTGCAGGGAAAATTGCCCGCCCACAATCCAACCGCGTATCTGCCTGCAATCCAACCGCGTACCATGAAGGCATGCGACTCTTGGAAGCCCTCGCAACCGCGTTCTTTCGCACCTTCGGCATTACCCAGCCCAGCCCTCAGGCCTTGCGTCGCGCCGTGTGGTTCCTCTTTGGGCTTCTGACACTCATCGTGTTCGCAATCGGAACCGCGACTATCATAGTTTTCCACATAATGTAACCTAAAGTCTATAAACCAATGAACCAAAGTAAGTTACCATAAAATGTTAGCAACAAAGAACTTTTGGGCGTATTCTTTGGTTGCCGGCCCCGCCTGCCGTCAGGCTCACGCCAACTGTGATCCCTGCGGTATCGCGGACCAGGACATCTGCTTCTTCTGGGGAACATCATGAATACACTTCATATCGTGGCCGTTATCTGGGGCATTTGCGTTACTGCTTTTGTTGGCCTGATGGTCTACCGTGGCACCCTCACGCAGCACGAAACAGATCAGCTTTTTCTAAGCGAGACCGCTCTTCCGATCGCTCAGGAAGAGAACGAGGAGATCATCCGCCGGGTTAATTTCATCCAGCCCTTCTGCGCTGGTGCCGGTGGCGTTGCCGCCCTCATGTCCGTGCTCGTCTTCGGTGTGTGGGTCGCTCAGATGATCGCCAAGTCGCGTTCCTAGTCCCTATGTCTGACGACTGGCCCACCGTCCTGTTGGGTTGCAGCTCAGCCGCGGGCCTGTTGAAGTCCAGTAGCCTACTCCCCGGGAGTAGGCTTTTCATTTTCCCAACGCCTTCTCCCCCTCGCAATCTCCACCGCCGTTCGCTTTAACCGCACCCCAACTGCACGCATGCGATACAGTGTTTGCAGCTCTTCGCCACACAACCTACTCCGCAGGTGACCGCCATGTCGTCCCCTCAATATCCGCCTTTCGGATCCTCCCGCCGTTCTTTCCTGCGCCTGGCCGGTCTCGCCGCCACGCTCCCTCTCGTCTCCGAGGGCCACTTCGCCCGGGCCGCGCAACAAGCAGCGGCGTCCAAAACTTCCGGCGACTTCCCCAGCCCCGCCAATCCCAACGCCGTCATGATCAACGCCAACGAGAATCCGCTCGGCCCCTGTGACGCCGCCCTCGCCGCCATCACCTCCATCGCGCGCACCGGCGGGCGTTACGATGCTACCGGCTGCGAGGCCGAACTCACCGCGCAGCTCGCCGCCGAGTTCGGCCTACCCGCCAACCATCTCGCCATCTACGCAGGATCCAGCGAGCCCCTGCAGTTCGCCACCCTCGCCTTCACCTCGCCCGCCCGCAGCTACGTCACGGCTGATCCCAGTTATGAGGCCGGCATGGTCGCCGCCGCGGCCGCCGGCGCCAAGGTCGTCAAGGTGCCCCTCACCCCCACCTACGCCCACGACGTCCGTGCGATGATCGCCGCCGATCCCAACGCGGGCGTCATTTACATCTGTAGTCCGAACAATCCCACCGGAACCCTGACACCAAAGGATGACATCCTTTGGGCACTCGACCACAAGCCCGCCGGCTCCATCCTCCTCGTCGACGAGGCCTACATCCACATCAGCGGCTCTCCCTCGGTCATCGACCAGGTCGCCCTCGGCAAGGACATCATCGTCCTTCGCACCTTCTCCAAGGTCTATGGCATGGCCGGTATCCGCTGCGGCGTCGCCTTCGGACGCCCCGACCTCCTCCAAAAGCTCAACGTCTACGGCCGCAACGCTCTCCCCGTCACCGCCCTGGCCGCCGCCTCCGCCAGCCTGAAGCAGCCCGACCTCGTTCCCACCCGCCGCAAGATCATCGCCGACACCCGCACCTCCACCTTCCTCTGGCTCGACACCAGGGGCTACAAATACATCCCCTCCCTCTCCAACTGCTTCATGATCGACACCGGCCGCCCCGGCCGCCAGGTCATCGCCGCCATGCGCCAGCAGGACGTCTTCATCGGCCGCACCTGGCCCGTCTGGCCAACCTACGTCCGCATCAGCGTAGGCACCCCCCAAGAGATGCAACTCTTCCAAACCGCCTTCCAGAAAGTAATGTCCACCCCCGCCTCAACCTAGCCTGACCTACAAGTCGGCGTCGTAGTAAGACCTCGCATTGGCCGCCGCTCTTGCCGTTCCGGCTGTCCCGTCGCTTTTGCTTTTCTTTCTGTCATTCCCCCCGGGAATCTGCTTCTTCTTTTGCTGTTGCCCTTGCTCTTGTTCTTGCCATTGTCTGATTTTCGTCGTCATCCTGAGCGGAGCGAAGGAGCCCCGCATTGGCGGTTGCTGTTGCCCTCGCACTCGCCGTTGCTCTTGCTCTTCCGGAGTAGCAGGGGGCCTTAGCCCCCTGACAAACCTTCAAAAAAGAACGGGCTTCAGCCCCGGCGCCCCACACACCTTCGCTACTCAACCAGCGTGAACGTATACATCTCTCCCGAACTGGCCAGATTCTTGCCCGTATTCATGGTCATTGGCGGAAGGAAGCCATACTCTCCCGGCACCAGCGGCGCGGCAACCGTCAGGATGTACGTCCTCGGAGCAACGCGTTTCGCCTGAAACTCCACCGTATCCCGCTCCGCGCCGCTCGATTGATGAAAGACGCCGCCAGTCACTGACCGGAATTCCCGCCCGTCCTTATGAGGATGTAAGTGAAGGAGCTGATAGTTCCCGGCATCCTGTCCCTCAAACGCGTAAATCGCAAACTCAACCGGGGTATTCAACTTGAGCTTGCTCGTCGGCCCCGTGAGATGTCCATTCAAATCGGGTTTCACAATGCCGTCGGTGAAGGCGCTCTTAAGCACACCACCCGTCTTGAAGTTCACATTCTCACTGTTCACATTCAGCCATTGGCCGCTCTTGTCTTTGAAGTAAATGCCCACGTCGGTAACTCCGGGCAAGGGCGGCGGCGGCGCCGCAAGAACGATCGTGGTGGGCATCTGGCCCTGCGCCGGCCCATTCGGATTGGCATTCTTCATCAGCATCGCGCCGACTTCCTTGTCCGTAATTCCAGCCTGCTTCAGCGCGATAAGAGCATCCGCTCCGGTGTCGTAGTGACCCGCCGAAGCATTGATCGTCTGAACGATCAGGTCCTCGCTCAAGCCTGACTTCGACAGCTTGACGACGGAAGCGTTATCCAGCGCCTGCTGCCCATAGCAAAGTTGGCCGGCAACCAGAAAGCTCATTGCGGCAAGGGCAAAACGGTGTCTTACGAGCATGGAATCTCCAGGGCTAAACAAGATACGCAGCGACTTCGAATGAATTGGCCCGATTGTCCAGAAGTGTACCAAGGAAACCTCGCCTCGGCCCCGAACAATCCGCTGCTCACGCCGCGGCGTACCGCCCCAGCTCCTTCACCATCCCGCAACACGCCCCCAGCGCCCCAACCGCGCGATCCGCCATCCCCTCATCCGCATACCGCAGCTCCACATAAAACACATACTCCCACGGCTTCCCGGGCACTGGCCGAGACTCAATCTTGGTCAAATCCACCCCCGCATCCCGCAGCCGTTCCAACGCCGCCACCAGCGTTCCCGGCCGATGCTCCACCGCAAACGCCAGCGTCAGTTTATTCGCCACCCCGAACCCCGCAGGCCGCGCATCCCCATCCCGCCGCAGCAGATGAAACCGCGTGTAATTCTGCGCATGGTCTTCGATCCCCGCCACCAAAACTTCAGCCCCATACTCCTTCGCCGCCAGCGCGGGAGCCACCCCCGCCGTATCCCGCAGCCCCTCCTCCATCAAATGCTTCACGCTCCCTGCCGTGTCATAAAACGGCAGTGTCCGCGCTTGCTTGAACTCGCCCAGAAACCTCCGGCACTGCGACAGCGCCACCGGATGCGACAGCACACTCCGAATCTCCTCCAGCTTCACCCCCGGCGCGGCAATCAGGTTATGCCGAATCCGCAGCAGGCTCTCGCCGTCGATCCTCACCGCGTTGGCCAGCAGCAAATCGTAGTGCTCCGCCACCGACCCATGCAGGCTGTTCTCAATCGGCAACACCGCCGCATCCACCCGCTGCGTCAACACCGCCTCCACCACCTCCGCCGACACGCTGCACGGCACCACCTCCACCTCGCCCAGCATCTCCACCGCCGCCATGTGGCTGTTCGATCCGCGCTCCCCCTGGATCGCAATCCGACCCAATCCCGCGCGAGTTGTCCGCTCGTTCAAATTTCCTTCACTCACCATGCAACTCCTGTGCTGCTACAAAGATTGTCCCACGCAGGACAACCTCGCCTCTTCGCCCCGCAACTTACCATAACGAACGCTGCGATGCTGTCGGCGGGACTCTCATGTGGTGCAACCCTGGCCGCACGATCATTTAGGAGCGCGCTTCTATGCTTTGGACCATCACTGTCATCCTGGTTATTCTTTGGCTTCTCGGTCTGGTGAGCGGTTATACGCTTGGCGGCTGGGTACACCTCCTGCTGGTTCTCGCCGTGATCGTTCTCATCTTCAACCTGCTGTCGGGTAGGCGAGCACTCTAAACCGACCTTCAGCCGATGCATTCAACCGCGGCCCGGACGTGACCCCATGTTCTGGCCGCACAAACGTTACGCAAGCAGAATGATTTCTTAGCGCCTGCTTAAGAAGGGAGTCGGGGTCCATGAATAACTCAGCAACCGAAAACAAACTGAAGGGCAAGTTCGACGAAGTGGCCGGCAAGGTAAAGCAATCCGTCGGCGAAGCCACCCATAACCAAAATCTCGCCAACAAGGGCACCGCGCAACAGGTCAAAGGCCAAGCCGAACAAGCTTGGGGATCGGTCAAATCAGCAGCCACCGACGCTGCAGCCGACGCCCGCGCCACTCACGAGAACGAGGCCCAGCGCAAGGCCCACGACGTCCGTCAGTCCATCTCCTCGACCGCGCAGAACGTCAAAAATAAAATCCAGAACAGCGTGGACGACTTCCGCGAAAAGCACAACCGCTAGTCCAACTCGCAGACATTGACCGAAACGATAATGAGATAAAGATGTCCGCATCTGGTTACCAGAGAGGCCCGCATCCAGCGGGCCTTTCCGTTTAACCCTACCGCCGGTGCAGCACATCCGCTGCCACTGACACGAAGAACACCACCGAAATAATTCCGTTCAACGTAAAGAACGCAGCATTCATCCGCGTCAAATCGCGCGGGCTCACAATCGCGTGCTCATACGCCAGCAGCACCACCACCACGCACATCCCCACCAGCGCAATCGTTCCCAACCCAAACACATGCAGCATCACAAACAGCAGCACCACCACGCCCAGGTGCATCGCCCGCGCAATCCAGAACGCTCCCTCCAACCCAAACGCCGCCGGCACGCTGAACAGCCCCACCTTGCGGTCGTAGTCGAAATCCTGGCACGCATAGAGCACATCAAAGCCACCCACCCACAGAATCACAATCGCGGTCAGCAGCGCCGCCCTCGGCGCAAAGCTTCCGCGCACCGCAATCCACGCCGCCGCCGGAGCAATGCCCAGCGCCAGCCCCAGCACCAGGTGTGACCATCGCGTCACCCGCTTCATGTAGCTGTACGCCAGCACCACCGCCAACGCCAGCGGCGCGCACTCCAGCGTCAACCGGTTCAGCAGCCCCGCTCCCACCAGGAACACACACGACGCCACCACCGTGAACACCGCCACAAATCCCGACGACAACTGCCCCGCCGGTATCGCCCGCATCGCCGTGCGCGGATTCGCCGCATCCAGCTTCGCGTCCACCAGCCGATTGAACGCCATCGCCGCCGACCGCGCCGCCACCATGCACAACCCGACCAGCCCCAGCCC